>OGMW01000621.1_pt1 | contig 36939 bp, 34 predicted proteins | sample 1573281 | NCBI WGS metagenome assembly OGMW01 (sample SAMEA2581907, study PRJEB24529) | metagenome | biome: Human gut stool | place: China | collected 2011 | reverse complement strand
GGCAAAAATAGAATCAGGAATAACAAATGGACTGGCAATGTATACTGCATAAAAAAACATATATCAATCTCTGCGTTAAAGTGGCCACAGCGAAAATAATTCAATACCTATTCTCCTTGACATATAAATCAAATGTGCCCCGCAAAACATACCCAAAAAAAGACCTCTAAACTTCAGAGGTCTTCTTCTATCTCATTTATTATCCAGAAACATTTTCCATTTAATTTTTTGCTTCATACTCCAAATTTTATAACATATCAATTCTTACTCTTTTACACCACCAAGTGTGACACCCGAAATGATAAATCTTGAAAGTAAAAGATATACTACTACGATTGGTACGATTGCTACTGTTATCATCATATAAATCTTACCCATATCAAAATTCATATAATCAGCTCCACGAAGTGTTGCTATAAGAATAGGTACTGTCATCTTCTGTTTTGACTGAATCACCAATGCCGGAACAAAATAGTTATTCCAAGAACCTACAAATGTAAATATTGCCTGTACTGCAATTGCTGGTTTCATTATCGGAATAACAATCTTGTTAAATGTCCTGAATTCTCCTGAACCGTCAATTCTTGCTGCTTCAACAAGTGAAATAGGAAGTGATGACTGCAGATAACTATACATAAAGTAAAATACTGCCGGTGATGCGATTGATGGAACTATAAGTGGTGCCCATGAATCATACATTCCCATATTTGTTACAAGTCTTAAAAATCCCATTGCCGTTACTTGTGTTGGCATAACAAGTATCGCCATAATAAAGGTAAATGCAACTTTTTTTAACTTAAAATTATATGCATAAAGTCCATATGCAGTAAGTGATGAAAAATATGTACATATAGCTGCTGAGGCTGCTGATATAAACAAACTGTTCAATATTCCACGCACCATTGGAAAACTTCCATCATTCACTACATTTTTCAAATTGTCCAAGAAATGTGTACCCGGCAATGCCGAAAAACCTTTTTGTAATTCTGAATGTGAACGGGTTGCATTAACAATAAGTATATAGAAAAAGAACAGGCATAAAAATGCTAAGACCAGCAAAACTATATGTGCCAAAATACTTCTGAATCTGTTATGTCCTTTTTTCATTATAATAACCCCCTTCTTCTTCTACGTTTTTCTGCTTTTGCAGCAGCTTTGGAGCCATCAGGATCATTGTCATTTGTCATCTTATAAACTATGAAACATAATATAGCACTTACTATAAACAGATATACTGATAAAGCACCCGCCATTCCATAATTCTTACTCTTCAAATGATTATTGAGGAACATTATAAGCGTCATAGAAGATCTATCCGGATTTCCCTGTCCATTTGTAAGTATCTGTGGAACATCAAACATCTGAAGTCCACCGATAATAGATGTTACTAATGTGTATGCAAGAATTGGTCTTATCATCGGAAGTGTAATATAAAAAAATCTCTGTATGCTATTACATCCATCAAGATCACAAGCTTCAAAAATTTCCATGCTTATTCCGTTTATTGCTGCTATAAGCATGATTGTTGTATTTCCAAACCACATAAGGAAATTCATAAATCCTATAAGCGACCTCGTTCCAAATATAGAACCTAAAAAGTCAATCGGCTTCTTAATAAATCCAACAGACAACATTATTGAGTTTACAGGTCCGTTTGTAGAAAAGAGTGTAAAGAACAACATCGCAAACGCTGATGCCATAATCAGGTTTGGAAGATAAATAACGACCTTAAAAAACTGTTTTCCACGAATCTTTAAACGAATATCAGTAAACCAGTTTGCCAAAATAAGTGCAAATACTATTTGAGGAATAAATCCTATAATCCACATTATAAGTGTGTTTTTTCCATATAGAATCATATCTGATTTCAGAAGACTTACATAATTCTTCATTCCAATAAAGTTTGGTCCTACTTCTTTTATTCCGGTACGATAATACTCAAAAAAACTATACCTTATTGTATCTAACAGCGGTATTAATGAAAATATAATATAAGTTATGAAAAATGGAAGTATAAATATATAACCCCATTTAGCGTAACTTACACTTTTTTTCTTCTTTTTCATAATCCCACTCCTTTCCTAAATATCATTATAAACTTGGAGTATTTCATTTCTTATAACAGGATTCAGCCATACTTTCATTATAACTAAATCCTGTTATATTGCCACATCTTTGTGACTGTATAATACAATATTTTTATTTGTCCCTTTTATAATTGCTGCTACTTAGCCCAATTTACCTTCTTAACATCTGCATAACGCTCTTCAATTGCTGTCTCAAAGTTTTTCTTTGCCTTGTCATAAGTAACTTTTCCCTGGAAATAATCACTGAATGAGTTTTGTATAAGCTCTACACATCCCTGATCATATGCTGACAATGGTGCAATTTTAATATTTTCTGCAACAGGTGCGAAATACTTAAACGGATTCTGACCACCAAGGAATTTAGAAGCATATTTTTCATCATTTTCTGCTGCCTCTTTCATTCCGGATTTCGTGTTTGTAAAGTCAGAATATTCTTCTGAAATCTTTAAAAGATTGTCTTTATCTGCTGTGAGTGCAAGAATAATTTCTTTTGCATGCTTAACATTATCTGTCCCTGCTGCTGCGTGTATGTAAGAACCGCCCCAGTTATATTCCTGTGGAGGATTTGTAACAGCCCACTCGCCTTCTTTTCCATCCCAGTTTGGCTTTAATGTAAAGTCAATTCCCCATGCTGGGAAGAGGAATGCAAATACTTTAGATTTTGAACCCATGGCTTTATTCCAGTCATCATTCCACTGCCCCTTTACGGTCTTGTCAAAGTATCCTGCATCAAGCCACTGTTTTGAATCATTTATCCAATCCATGACTTTTGAATCTACATCAACTGTAGTATCTGGTGAATCACCAGGTGTAACCCATGATTTTGAAATACTGTTTCCATATAAACGGAATGTGTCAGCATATGATGAAAATGTATAATATCCTTTTGCTTTTAACTGTTCTGCTGATTTCTTAAGTGTATCCCAATCCTTAACCTTCTCACCAATCTTTTCCGAATCATCTGTTCCAAATACTTTCTTTGCGATGTCTCTTCTATAAACGAGAAGTCCCGGACAGCACTGCCATGTAGAACCTCTCATAACACCATCGCTGTCTGAAGCTGTTGTCTTTGTAAAGTCATACTGATCTTTAAACTCTTTATCCGTATCAATTCCAAGATCTTTTAAAGGCATCGCAACATCCGCATCTTTATCAGTATATTTGAATACATAATCTGTCTCTGAAAGGAAAATATCAACTTTGTCATCTGCTGATGCATCAGCCTGTCTTCCAAGTGCTTCGTCAAGTTTCTGCTGATATACACCATCCTGATTTGGATTGATAATCCAGTGAATCTCACAACCATCCTTAAGTTTTGTGACTGTTCCATCCTTTGATGTTGATTCTACCTGTGGATAAACAGCCTCTAATCTCTGACGAAATTCATCGTTCCATGAATAGATATTTATTATCTTTCCCTCTTCTGTCTGACCACTTTTTCCTGACGTCCCATCATTTGCCTTGTTTCCACATCCGGCAAGCATTGTAACACTCATTGCCGATGCAAGCACTAAACTTAAAAATCTGCGTTTCATTTCTCATTCCTCCTAGAATATATTTTTAATCGTTCGACATAACTTTATGTCATTTCTCGTTTACAAGTCATATATTACTCCATTTGTCGCATACCTTATACTAATTCACTTGTAAAAATAACAGATTCATGTCATAATGTTAAATATTAACACTATTATATCGGATTTTAACACTATTTTAGGAGGAAAAGTTATGTCATTATCAGAAGAATGGGTAAATACAGAACTTTCAAACAGCGAATTCGAAATACTTCATCGTGCCCCTGATGTTGAATATTCTTTTTATAATTCAGTTAAAGCAGGGGATATGGACGCTGTAATTGAAAATTGCAAACAAGATGCTTTTATAAACCTTGAAGGCACAGGCGTTCTCTCGCAAAATCCTCTGACAAACATAAAATACCATTTTGTTGTCACTACTGCTATGATTACAAGATATTGTATTGATGGAGGTCTTGAAGCTGAGCAGGCATATCGCCTAAGTGACTTTTATATACTAAAGATGGACTCATGCACTACAATACGCCAGGTAGCCGATCTTCATCATGAAATGGCAAAGGATTTTACCGGAAAAATGGTTCTTTTAAAGAAAAGTTCAATTCTTTCCAAACCTGTTATGCAATGTGTAAACTATATATACAGTCACATCAAAGAACGTATCACAATAACCACTCTTGCTGATTATACAGGGCTTTCAGAGAACTATCTTTCCCGTGTATTTAAACAAAATCTTGGTGTTTCCATCAGTGATTATATTCGCGAAAAAAAAATAGAAAAAGCAACTCATCTGCTCCGCTATTCAGATAAATCATTGATCGATATAGCAAACTATCTTTCTTTTTCATCACAAAGTCATTTCACTAAAACTTTTGAAAATTTTATGGGTTTAACCCCAAAGAAATATCGTGACAAATATTATAAATCAATGTGGTAATGATACACCATTTTTATTCATAAAAAACAAAAGAGAAAATTAATTTTTACATCAATTTTCCCTTTTGTTTTTTAATAACATCTTATTATAAGATATATTTCAATTATCTTCTTTAGTATTTTATAAAAACTTCAATTTCATGACATTTTTCACGAGACATTTCTTCAATCATTTTTTTCATTATTACAACTTTCCCTAAATCAGCAGTCTCAAGTCCATTTCCATCACACTCTACCCTTATTATTTTGTCATACACTCCATTGTTATGATGTATATTGTCAACATCCGCATGAATCGTAATCTTTAACGTTGTTCCTGCAAATTTAAGTTTTATTGCAGCTTTACCCTCTTTATCGAACTGCTCTGGAAGAAGTGCTGGTTTTATAACAAGATTTCCAAATTCTCCTCTTACTCCAAAAACTTCTGTTATCATTGTAAGCATATACCAGCTCGCTGCACCTGTAAGATACGCATACAGTCCGCGTCCCTCATTGTCAAAATACTCAGGTATTCCCGGATACATAACACTGTTTTCAAAATCCATTGCACTGTCAAGCAAATTTTTAAGTACCTTGTAACCCTCTTTTATAAATCCTCTCTTATATAATGCATTTGCATACATGACTGCCATATGTGAAAATACGGCTCCGTTTTCCTTTTCACCATATGCAAATCCAAACATCCTTCCAAAATCAAATTTTTCTTCTTTAAAATCTGTATTAAGACGGTATCCTCCTGCATTCTTTTCATAGAGGTATTTATCTGCACTATTACAAATTGCTTTTACCTGCTTTTCATCTGCAGTACCACTCATTATCGCAAATACTTGGCTTGTAAGCATCATACGAACATCATCTTTTTTATAATACTCTACTTTTTTTCCATGATTATCATAATAACCGTTAAACCAGCCCGTATTGTCATCTTCTTTTATCCACTCATTTTCACGAATGTTTTTCATAAGCCAATCTGCTTTTTCTTCGAGATTTTCACATATACTGCCTATTTTTAATACAGCTTTTTCACCACTTATATTGTGACTGCACAGTGAAGTATATTCAGAAAGAAGCTCCTGTTTTTTGTGAGGACTTTCATACAATTCCTCCCCTTTTCTAAACAGACATTCCATTTCCTTTGCGACCTCAATAACACAAATTCCATCTTTACTTTCAAACTTTCTTAAATAATATGCAATATCTTTTAAATTTTCCGCATATGCACATGTAAATGCAACACTTTCACCCTTTTCCCATGCCATATCAAGAGCATCATTCCAGTCGGCTCCGTGAAGTCTCATTTCATTGTGTTCTCCAACATCATAGAACGCACAAAGATTTTGCAAAAGAATATGCTCAATAACAGTTCCAAAATAATCAGCACCACAAACCGTTTTCTGAGTATTTCCATATTCAATTTTCCAATCATCATCATGTGCCATTCCTCTTAATGACTGTCTATCCTTAAAATATGACACCTTATCAAGAAATATATCAAGATCACCTGTCTGATCTATATAAAGCTTAGTCGTAACAAACGGCCAATAAGCATGATCCATCCATACACGCGTTATATTATTTCTATCTGCTATAAACTCACCCTGTCCGTTTCCTATTATTGTTGCATTTGTTCCATCAATCCTCACACCGCCATAATTAGAAACTATCATTTTGCGAACCATATCAGGTTCCATAACAAGAAGTGCAAGACAATCCTGCCATAAATCTCTCCAACCTCTTCCTCCTTTGCCATAGTCATGATAAGGAAGGAAAGAACAGCCGTAAATTCTTCTAAGTATTGGCTGGAAACATATCCATTTAAGATAATTGTCAACTGAGTCATCGTTCATTTCAAAGTCAATATTTACTTTTTCAACCCAATGTCTTTTTGTATTTTCAAAACATTCAAGCACAGCTTCTTTTGTTCTGTATAAAACAGTAGTTTTTTCTATTTCTAAAACATCATCAGTTATACCTGCCACTACTATATAACCTGTCTTTTCACCTGCTTTTAATTCTACACTTTCAAACGCTAAAGCTCCGACAGCTTCCTTTCCTTGAATCTTTGCTCCAGCCTTTACACCTTCCTTTACAGTTCTTACTGCTTCCGGATTCAGAAAACTTCCACCTTCACCTATAAACATTTCATTTGTAGGATAAAATGTTTCAGGCTTTGTTCCATCCTCTTTTGAACCATAAACAAAATATGTTGTACTATTTTTCTGATGTCCTCTTTCATCAAATGATAAAACAGGTGAAACCTCAATACCATATTCCTGTGTTGAAATTCTGTGTAAAAGAGAAGTCACATGTCTATGGTCTCTGATATTATCTGCACTTCTTCCATATAATGGAATTGCTGCAACAGGTGTAAATTTAATACTCTCAGCCGATGTATTTTCCAATGTAACATACATAATCTCAATATTTTTATCAGTTGGCACAAATGATAGCACTTCTGATTTAATTCCATATTTTTTTGAGATTCTTGTAAGTTTTTGCCACATAAGTCCTGCTTCTATTTTACTTTCGTCCTGAGAAGCCGTAAATTTCTCAGCTTCCTGTAAAGCAGATGCTCCTGATACAGACCAAATACCATTTCCCTCTATACGACACCAGAAATTTCTTCCATTTTTATTGTTATGTAAATTTTCAATACTGACAGGCTCAAGTAAAAAATGATTCTGATCTGTCTTTGCATCACCTGCCATAGAAGGTGTAATATTTGATTTTAATCCCATCTCCCCTGCTAATGGAAGATATAAGCCACTGTAATTTTCAGGATTTTCAATAACAAAAGATCCATTCTTATCCGTAAATTTGATTTTGCCCATCTATAAAACCTCCTGTGATTTTTTCAAACTTCAAACAACTTTGAAGCTTATGACATCATAAGCTCTATTTCAGTATTTTCAGTAAGCATATCCTGAGTTATATAACTTCCTTCAACTTCAATACCATTGACAACCATCTTCTTACAGCCACTCTGTATATGTCCCGGATTTTTAATAACAATATGAAGATTGCTGCCTCTGAAACTCTTTGTAATTTCAAATTCACCCCATTCTTTAGGAACTGAAGGTTCAATGTGAAGTCCTTCAAAATCCGGACGCATTCCAAGAATCCCCTCTACACATCCTACCATTACAGTAGAGGCTGTTCCTGTAAGCCAGTGAACATGTGAACGTCCAAAGTTTGGACTTGCTTTTCCTTCCGTAAACTGTCCATAGCAATATGGTTCAAGAACCCTTGTTTCCGCCCTGTCATTCTGTGCAGCAGGTGAATTCTCCATAAAATATTCAAACGCTCTGTCGCCATGTTTTAATAATGCTTCTGCAAGTATAAGCCAGCCCTGTGACTGTGAAAAAATACCTGAATTTTCTTTTGTACCTGCATTGTAGATAACTGCAAGCGCACCTGAGAATGCTTCTGCATGATATGGAGGATCCATAAGAATAGCACCATATTTAGTATTTAATCTGTCATGTACACTGTTCATTATAATCTCGCCCTGCTTTTCATCTGCAACTTTACTGATTACAGCCCAGCTCTGAGGGTTAAGCCACATATTAGCCTCTGCATCCGTGCGCTTTCCGATAACTTTTCCTTCTTCTGTAAAGCCTCTTATGAAACGGTCCTCGTCATAGCAGATTTCCTGAATAAGCTTTCCGAGTTCCTCCTGCTGTTTATCAAGCTGTTTTACATATTCATCATCATTTTTGTATTCTGCAAATTTTCTGAGTATTGTCATTGCATAATAATACTGCATGGCAACAAATGAAGATTCTCCGTCTTTTCCAAGTCTTAAACAGTCATTCCAATCTGCATAAAGACCTGCCGGCATTCCATGTTTTCCAAGATGCTCAGCAGAGAATTTAACTGCACGCTGTAAATGCTCATATACTGTTGCTTCATCTTTGTTTGCAAAAGGAATTACCTCATCTAAAAATTCCATATTTCCTGTCTCAGAAATATATTTATATACTGTTGGGAATAACCATAATGCATCATCGGCACGATATGCAGGATGTCCTGTTTCCTGAACATAAGATGCATCATCAGGTGTATCTTCATGACCCGGATTGTGTGTGAATTTTACAAGTGGAAGTCCACCACCGTTGTCTACCTGAGCTGAGAGCATAAATCTTATCTTCTCTACTGCCATTTCAGGTGCAAGATGTATAATTCCCTGAATATCCTGTACTGTATCACGATAACCATATCCATTTCTAAGACCACAGTATGTAAATGATGCAGCTCTTGACCAGATAAATGTCATAAAGCAGTTATATGCATTCCATGTATTTATCATTGTATTAAATTCTTCGCTTGGTGTTTTAACCTGGAATTTTTCAAGTTTTCCATGCCAGAATTTCTTTAACTCAACAAGTTCTTCCTCACATAAATTCTCATTTTCATCATATCTTGCAATTATCTTTGCTGCTTCATCATCGTATTTCATTCCGACAATAAAGATAACTTCCTTTGTCTCACCTGGTGCAAGTTCAAGTTCTGTTGTAAGCGCACCACAGCCATTTCCATTGTAATTACCCTTATTATCAAGTGCTCCGTTAATTACACCGTTCGGATTTGAATAATCATGATATCTTCCTAAAAATCCTTCTTTACTTCCACACCAAGATGAAACCTTCTGTCCTGCCATTCCTAAAAATCTCATCGAAACATTTTTATTGTCAATGTATTCGCTTTCTTTTAAAGCATCAAGATTTCCATGTACATGATGCATTACACGATTTCCAGCAAAATGAGTTGATGTAATAAACTGTGAATACTGAAGATTTACCTGATCCTGCTCATAATTACAGTTATTTGTAAACTCAGCATAACCTGTTACATTAAGTTTTCTGTTCTTGTCTGAATTGTTTGTAACCTTTAAATCCCATATTTCATAAGATTTATCAAGTGGTACATAATAAAGAACTTCCGAACTTATACCTGCATATTGTGCTATCATTCTTGTATAAGCTGTTCCATGATGACATTCGCTCTTATATTCCTCTAAATCTTTTCCAACCGGCTGCCATGATGCTGACCAGTAATCTTTTGATTCATTATCCCTAATGTAAATATATCTTCCTGGTTCATCAAACTGATTAAATACATATCTTAAAATTCTTCCATTTGCACCTGACTTCTCAAAACTGTATCCCCCCGCATTATTTGAAATAATAGCACCATACTCAGGTGAACCAAGATAGTTTACCCAAGGTGCCGGTGTGTCAGGTCTTGTAATAACATACTCCCTTTTCTCATCATCGAAATAACCGTATCTCATTTTACTCCTCTTTTCTGCATACAAATAATTTTCTCACCGCATTTTCTGTATCATATATGCACGATACAAAATTTAATATTTTTTATAAAATATAACTGACTCAAAAAAAATTATATACAATATTTTTCATTAAAATAGCAGATTCATGACATACCTTTTTTAACATAATATGTTACACATTTGATTAAGATTAAATGAAAAGAACTAAAAAAATAGACTTTCAAGATAATATTAGAGAAAAACTCTTTTCAAAATATATATCAAAAAAATACAGTCTGAGCATAGAAAGTTATTTCTATGCCAGGCTGTATCTTTCTAAAATATAAGCAACCCCGTCTTCATCATTGCTCTTTGTAATAATATCTGAAATCTCTTTAAGCTCTTCACAGGCATTTGCCATTGCAACTCCACATCCTGCCGTTTTTATCATATCAATGTCGTTGCCGCCATCACCAAATGCTATAAGTTCCGATATATCAATGTCAAGCTTTTCACAAAGCCATTTAAGGGCATTTCCCTTGTTTACCTCACCATGGTTTATCTCGATATTGTTAGGCATGCCCGAGCACACCTTAGATGTTTTAAGTATTTGAAGTTCTTCAAGTGTCTTTCTTCTATCATCCATATCACTGAAAAACATGTTTATCTTCTCGACGCTCTCAAGTTCTTCAATATTCTCCCAAAGATTTTGTTTTGAACCTCTGCTTGAAAGATAATATTTTCTAAAATCATCATTTTTTATATAGTTCTCTGCTCTGTCATACGTTTTTTTATCACCGATGCCAAGTCCTCCGGAAGCAACATCCGTAAGTGCATCGTGTCTTAGAACTATATCTTTTACAAGCATCACTTCTCTTTTATCAATACTTTTTCTGTAAATAATACTGTTGTCGGCAAGTTGATATACCAGACCGCCATTTAATGCTATTGCATAATTTGTCCCGGGAATGCTTCTCAATTCCTTTAATATACCTGCAATCGGTCTACCCGTTGTAAATACAATCTCAATCCCTGCTTTTCCGTATTTTTCAAGTATTTTTCTTGTCCTGTCAGTCATCTCTCCCCTGCTGTCAAGGCATGTTCCGTCAAGGTCAAGTGCTATCATTGATATTTTCATGTTCATTATCTTCAACTTCCTGTTATTTAATTTGATGAACAAAGTATATCATATTTATTATTTAACGGCTACTCCTCCCGTGGAAAGATAACCGTAAACTTACTGCCCTGTCCTTCTTTGCTCTCCAACACAACTTCTGCATTATGATACATTGCCGCATGTTTCACTATAGACAGACCAAGACCTGTTCCTCCAGTTTCCTTTGACCTGCTTTTGTCTACTCTGTAAAAACGTTCAAAAATTCTTGACTGCTGTTCTTCTTTTATTCCAATTCCTGTATCTTCAATAACAATAATATTTTTTTCAGCTTCCTTAGACAGCGTCATGCCAACTCTTCCTCCGTCTTTATTATACTTTATACCATTTTCACAAAGATTATATACAATTTCATAAAGCAGACTTCTTACACCACGGAGTTTTATGTCGTCCCCGCTTACATTTATTGTCACATTCTTTTCTTTCGCCGCATTTTCCAGAACTTCTTTTGTCTCTTCAGCAATATCTTTTAAGTCGACAAGTTCCATTTCCATGTCCCTATTTTCATCAAGCCATGAAAGACGTATAATATCTTCTACAAGTTTTACAAGTCTCTCTGCCTCCTTACGGATATGTCCGACAAATCTTGGCATATCTTCCTCTTTTACAAGATTATTTTCCATAAGTTCTGCGCTGCCAATAATTGACTGAAGTGGTGTTTTTAATTCGTGTGACACATTTGCCGAAAATTCTCTCCTTGTCCTTTCTGCATTACTTTTCTCTGTTTCATCTACAGCAAGTAATACTGCACCAAGTGTCTTTCCGGCTGATTCTATCTTACTTATTCCAAGGCGGTACTCAAGTCCGTATCGCTTAAGCACCATCTCTGATTTTCCTTTTTCCATTGCCTCTTTTATCGTTTTTCCGACAGAGAGGTTTCGTTCTATCATAAGAAAATCTTTTCCGACACACTCATCGGTTGCGCCAAAAATCTTTTGTGCTGCCGGGTTTATACTGATTATATTATTTTTTGCATCAAGAAGTATAAGTCCCTCATCCATATTTTCAATAGTAGCCTGAAATTCATCTTTCTTTTTCTGAAGTTCTTCAAGCTGTTCATCTATTTGTCTGTGCTGATGCTCTATATGTCTTAAAAGCGGTGAAATTTCCCCATATGCATCATTTTTCAAAGGTTCATCAAGATCAAGATTATTCAAAGGTTCTACTACTTTCTTTGATACTCCCTTTGCAAGAATTGATGATAAGATTATTGCTAAAACTATTGTTATAACTATAGGTGAAATCATCGAAAATAAAAGCTTAAAAACCGTATCCTGGCTTACTGATATTCTTACAACACTTCCGTCACTTATTTTCTTTGCGTAATAAAGTGTTTTCTGCATAAGTGTGACTGAATATCTCGAACACTCGCCCCTGCCAAATTTCAACGCATCTTTAACCTCTTCCCTGTCTGCATGGTTTTCCATTTTCGATACATCAGATTTATTGTCAAACTTAACAGTTCCGTCTGCTTCTATCCATGTAATCCTATATTTCTTTTCTTCAAGATTTTTGAGATAGTCCTCCCCCTGATTTTGAACACCTGTGACAACAAAACCAAGCTGCGATTCGAGCTGTTGTTCTTCTATATTTGTGAAATGCCTGTACAAAATTCCAAGAATAAATGTACAGCAAAACAGCACCATAATTACCGCAATCAAAAGTACCGATTTAAATATTTTTTTAGTCATTGTATCCCTCCATTTTATATCCGACATTCCTAACAGTCGTGATATATCTGCCACCATCACCCAGTTTCTGCCTGAGCGTCTTTATGTGCATATCTACTGTCCTTGTCTCTCCGTAACTGTCAATGCCCCATACTTCTGATAAAAGCTGATTTCTTGTATAAGCCATCCCAGGATGCATAAGGAATATTTTTAATATTTCATATTCTTTATAGGTCAGACTGACACTCTTTCCGTCAACCAATACAGTATGTTCTTCAACATTCAGCTCTATTATACCATTGACATATTTGGTTTTGTTTTCTTTTTTGGGCATACATCTTCTAAGTACAGCCTTTATCCTTGAAACCATCTCCATCATTCCAAATGGTTTTACAAGATAATCATCTGCTCCAAGGTCAAGACTTTTAATCTTATCGTACTCAACACTTTTTGCCGTAGCCATAATAACCGGTATATCCTTAGTTCTTGAGGATGCTTTTATCTTAGTTAAAAGAGAAACACCATCCTCCCCTGGAAGCATTATATCAAGTATCACAAGTTCCGGAAGCTCGTCTGTCGTTGCAAGTTCCATCCAGAAACTGTCTCCATCACCAAATCCTTTTGCTATAAAACCTGTCTGCTCCAAAGTGTATACTTCTATGTCTCTTATACTCACGTCATCTTCTACACACCAAATCATATCATTCCTCATTTCCGTGTACTATGATATATAATTTTAATGATTTCCGGTTACTGAAAATACAACCCACTTAGCTACATTTACCGCATGATCTCCAATACGCTCAAAATATTTTGCAATCATCAGAAGATCAAGTGCATACTCACCGTCTTTCGGATTTTTAGCAATCAAATCTATAAGAAAAACTTTAACCTTATTGAAATAATCATCCACAACATCATCATAATCAATTATACTGTTTGCAAGGTCAAGATCACTTTTTACAAATGAATCAATCGACTCAGTAACCATTTTTATTGTTGCAGATGCCATCTGATCAAGATATTCACACTCTTCACTTGTTCTTCCATTTAAAAATCCAATAATCTCCGCAACATCTGATGCCTGATCACCTATTCGTTTTATATCAGTTATCATTTTAAGAGCTGTTGATACCTGTCTCAAATCTTTTGCAACAGGCTGCTGCTGTAACAAAAGCTTCAGGCAAAGAGACTCAACATTTCTCTCAAGGTCATCAAGTGAATTGTCAAGCGGCTCGACCTCCCACCTTATATTAACATTACCTTCTTTCAAAGCCTTAGCTGCAAGAGATATGCATTCTTCACACATTGCACCCATCTCAATAAGTTTTTTATTTAAATCCGCAAGCTGCTCATCAAATCTGCTTCTCATTTCCAAAATCCTCCTATATATTATTAAATTAACCAAATCTTCCTGTAATATAATCCTCTGTTCTCTTATCCTCAGGTGATGCAAACATCTTTTCCGTATCACCGTACTCAATAAGATCACCAAGCAGGAAAAATGCTGTTCTGTCAGAAATACGAACTGCCTGCTGCATATTATGTGTAACTATAACAATTGTATATTTTTCTTTAAGCTCACTTGCAAGTTCCTCTATCTTTGATGTAGATATAGGGTCAAGCGCACTTGTAGGCTCATCCATAAGAAGTATCTTCGGTTCAACGGCAAGAGCTCTGGCGATACAAAGCCTCTGCTGCTGACCGCCTGACATACCAAGTGCCGACTTTTTAAGCCTGTCCTTTACTTCATCCCAGATTGCTGCACCTCTCAAAGAATTTTCAACAATCTCGTCAAGTCTTGCCTTATTTTTTATTCCGTGTGTTCTTGGTCCATAAGCAATATTATCATATATGCTCATCGGAAAAGGATTAGGTTTCTGAAAGACCATCCCTATATCTTTTCTAAGTTTATTTACATCCGTATCAGGCGCAAAAATATCCATATCTCCATATTTGACTTCACCTGTTATTTTTACATCCTGAACAAGGTCATTCATTCTGTTTAGTGTCTTTAAAAATGTTGATTTTCCACATCCTGACGGACCTATAAGTGCAGTAATACTCTTTTGTGGAATATCTATACTTATATTTTTCAATGCTTGTGTCTGTCCATACCACAAACACAAGTCTTTAACTGTCATTATGTTATTCATCTGCTTCCTCCTGTTATTTCATGCAAAATAATAAATACCGGCTGCCTTAGTTTATCGTTCTACTTTTTTCTTAAAATATAAACCGGTAAACTTAGCGGCAAGGTTTACCAAAAAAGCAAGTATCATCAATATTGCTGCTATTGCAAAAGCAACTTCAAATTCTCCCTGTTCTTTAGCGTATACATAAAGTGCTACCGTGAGTGTTGCTCCTGCTCGTCCGAGTCCGTCTATAAAACCGTTTATTGTATGAGCAAAACCTGCCGTAAACAATAATGCCGCTGATTCTCCTAGTATTCTTCCTACTGCAAGAATACATCCTGTCATAATACCATCTACACAACTTGGAAGCACAACTGTCCTTATAACTCTCCATTTGCCTGCACCAAGTCCAAAAGCACCCTCTCTGTAACTTTGCGGAACTGTCTTTAAACTTTCCTGCGTTGTTCTCATTATTGTTGGAAGATTCATAATAACAAGTGTCATTGCTCCCGCAAGAATTGAAGTCTGCATTTTAAGAAACTCACAGAAAAATAACATTCCTACAAGACCATATATTATTGACGGAATACCTGAAAGTGTCTCCGCTGCATATTCTATGATTGCAACCATCTTTTTATTTGTCGCATATTCCGTAAGGTAGATTGCTGCCCCTACTCCAAGCGGAAGAACAAATACCAGTGTTGCTATCACAATATAAAATGTGTTTAATATATCCGGCAGAATACCTATGCTCTGCGTCAGATAACTTGGTTTCGTCGAAAGAAGTTTCCATGTAATATTAGGAAGGCCTTTATACAATACAAAACCGATAACAAATATAACAAGGCTGCATGTTATAGTAACTGATAGCAACATTAAAATTTTCATTATCCAGATATAAGCTTTTCTCTTCATTTTCTAATCACTCCTTTTCCTTCTTCAAAAGACTGTTGAGCAATGCATTTATCAACATGATAAACAAAAACAGTACAAGGGCAATTGAAAACAATGCCTGCTTTTGTAATCCGGATGAATATGACATCTCACTCGCAACCGCTGTTGTAAGGAATCGTACACTTTGAAAAAGCTTTGGCATATTTGCCACATTTCCTGAAACCATCATTACAGCCATTGCCTCTCCTATAGCACGTCCGACTCCGAGTACCACCGCTGCTGCTATACCGCTTTTTGCGGCCGGAACCGATACTTTAAAATATGTCTCAATAGGTGTTGCGCCAAGCGCAAGTGATGCATCCTCGTATTCGGGCGGAACTGCTTCAAGTGCCGTAAGTGACACACTTATAATAGAAGGTAATATCATTATCGCCAATACTATAATTGCTGAGAAAAGACTGGCACCGTCTGCTATATTAAATGTATCTCTCACCCACGGAACAAGTACCAGCATACCGACAAGACCGTAAACAACTGACGGAATACCGGCAAGCAGACTTACCGCCATCTCTACCACTGCCTTTACTCTCCTGTTTGCAACCTTTGCAAGATATACTGCTGTAAGAAATCCTACCGGAACACCTATTATAATAGCTCCCGCCGTACCATATACACTTGTAAGAATAAATGGCAGTATTCCATATGAAGGTGTTGCTGCGGTTGATGCCCATTTCTTTCCAAATAAAAATTTTAATATCCCTATTTCCCTTATTGCCGGTATTCCTGCAATAACAAGATAAACAGTTATAAGTAAAACAAAACCAACTGTTATCAATCCAAGTATCAAAAATATTCCATGGATAATTGTTTCAAATTTGTTATGACTTTTTCTCATATAAAAGCTCCATTCCACAGACGCTTTACAAACATAGCCAATTTGTGACGCCTGCGGCACAAATTGCCTGATTAAAACGGGCAAGCCTTACGACTCACCCTTAATGCAGCATATTTATAAATATTACTCTTATTATTTATTACTTTTCGTTAGCCGGTACTACACCTGCTGCTGTGATAGTATCTGCTGCGCCCATTGCATAATCAAAGAATGCCTGGGCTGCGTCGCTGAGTTTTGTATCTTCTTTTGTTACAAATACAAATGGTCTCTGAATTTTATAGCTTGCATCTTTTACAGTATCTTCTGATGGTGTTACTCCGTCTACTGCGAGAGCCTTTACACTGTCATCAACTGAAGCAAGTGACGCATAACCGATTGCATTTGGATTGTTTGCAACTGTTGTGATAACATCACCTGTTGATGTAAGTTCCTGTCCATATTTACATTTATCTTCTGTTCCTGTAATAGATTCAAATCCATCACGAGTACCGCTTCCTGCTTCTCTACCTATAAGAACGATATCTCCTTTATCTCCTCCGACATCACTCCAATTCTTAACTTTTCCTGTATAAATATCAGCAATCTGCTCAACCTTTAAGTCTGTTACTTTGTTTTCAGGATTTACGATAATAGCAATTCCGTCATATGCAATGATTGTTTCTTTAAGTCCCTGATTTTTCTCATCGTCTGTCAAGGCACGGCTTGAAAGTCCTATATCACACCTTCCCTCTGTTACTGCTGTGATTCCTGAACCTGAACCTGTAGGATTGTATGTAAATTTTACATCCGGGTTTGCTTCCATAAATGCCTCACCCAAAGCACCAACTACTTTTTCCATTGATGTCGAACCGTCTGTTGCAACAGAACCACTGAGATTTCCGCCTGATGATGCGTCTGCACTACTTGATGATGAACCTGAAGAAGCTTTGTCACTGCTTCCTGACGATGAACTTCCGCATCCTGTAAGTGATGTAAGTGTTAATGCTGATACCATAGCAGCTACTAATAATCTGTTTTTTGTTCTCATAATTTTTTGTCTCCTTTTGTTTTAAGTTTATTTGTTTTTTGTTTTCCTTTTTACAAATATTATGATATAGCCGCAAAGTAAAATTCAAAAGGCAGGTTTTGTAAAAGATATGTAAAGAATTTTGAGAAAGCAAATGGGCTTTTTGGAGAATTGTAATTTCTATAGGTTTATGTATAAAAAAGTCAGAGCACCAGGTTCTTATCATTAATATTGTTTTTATTCGTATCTACGTATATACTATTTATTATAAAATCATTTGGAGGTAAGCATGGAATATATATCTGTAAAAGATGCAGCTACAAAATTCGGATTATCAGAGCGACGCGTACAAAAGCTCTGTGAAACTCATAGAATTGATGGTTGTAATATGGTAAGTGGAGTTTGGCTTATTCCTTCAAACGCCACAAAGCCTATAGATGAAAGATTATCCGACATTCCAGAAGCATATAACTGTTTAACCCTAAAAGAATTGTGCGATGAATTATCAATCTCTATAGCAACCGGAAGAAATTGGATTAAGCTTGGGAAATTAACACCAGAATACACTGAAAAAAAGACACCTTATTTTTCAAGAATCTATGTTGAGACATTACGAACAGAACTACAATCCGGTAAAAATAAAGCATTAAAAAGCAGAAGAAATAAAAAGTTTGTATCAGGAAATTTTCTATACAATTCCTATGTTTCAGAACAATGTAAAAACATAATGACTCTGCAAAAATTGCTAGTATTAGCTTCAGACAACGGAATTGATTTAAGCATTACAACCATCCAACTTTTAGTTGCGGACTGTGCCTTACACTTATTCATTTCAAAAAATAACATACCATTAAAGGAGCATAATAACTTATTATTGAAATTTCTATTAAAGCAACTTTCAATAGGTGAATATGATTGTTTGATTTTTGACTTGATTGAAGACATAGATTCAGCCATATGTTTTTGTAAGAAATACCCTTTGCTTTTTAACATGGATTACATTTATGAAGAAAATGAAGACATATTAGGTCTTATCTATATTTCCTGTAAAAATATCGGAAATAGAAAAGCTACCGGCTCATACTACACTTCAACAAAAGTAGTAAGAAAGCTTATCAGCAAACTTGATTTTCAAGAAAATCAGAAGATATTAGACCCTTGTTGTGGAACCGGAAACTTCCTTCTACAGTTGCCTGAACATATTTCATTTGACAAAGTGTATGGCAATGATATAGATACAGCGAGTGTAAAAATCACCAGACTTAATATGGCATTGAAATATTGTGTTTCAATCACAGTCATATATGAGCATATAACTGAATTAAATTATTTGCTAAATTATAACATTCATGATTTTCAATATATAATTGGCAATCCGCCTTGGGGGTATGAATTCTCAGAAGAAGAAAAATCTGAGTTACATACTTTATTCAAATCTGCTTCCAGAAAAAATATTGAATCATATGATGTATTTATTGAGCAGGCTTTGAATCATCTTGCAAGTAACGGTCATTTGACATATGTACTTCCAGAAGCAATGCTAAATGTTAAAGCACATAAAAAAATTCGTGAAATAATACTAAATAGCTGCTCTATAAAAAATCTTGATTTTTTAGGGAATGCATTTGATGGTGTACAGTGTCCATGTATTATTCTTGATTTACAATATACGCACTCTGACCTTACAACTTTAGGGATGAATGTTAATACCGGCAATGAGTCATTTACGATTAATACTGAACGCAAAGTAAGTTCAGAATATTTTAGTTTCACTACAGCTGATGACGAGTACAATGTTCTGAATAAAATCAAGAGCATTTCAAACGCCTATTTTTTACTTGGAAATGCAGATTTTGCATTAGGAATCGTAACCGGAAATAATAAAGCATATATTTCCGATAAAAAGACTGATGATAATGAAATGGTATTGAAAGGGGCTGATATCAGAAAATATCACATTAACCCGTCAGCAAATTACATCATGTTTAAACCAGAAAGTTTCCAACAGATAGCACCAATAGAAATGTATCGTGCTCGTGAAAAACTGCTATATAGATTTATAAGTAATCAATTAGTATTTGCATATGATGATAAACAAACACTCTCTCTTAACAGTTGTAATATCATCATCCCTAGAATTCCAGGCGTTAAAATGAAATATGTACTCGCAATACTTAATTCCAGAATTGCACAATTCATCTATAAAAAAGATTTCAATTCTGTAAAAGTATTACGTTCACATATAGAGAATATTCCTATTCCCGCAGTAGACAATTCAACTCAAGATGAAATTATTACACTAACTGAAAAACTTATTTCTGGACTCGAAATATCTGAAGCCGAAAAATTATACGACGAATTAGATACTCTTGTTGCAAAAGTATTCAATCTGGATTCAGACGAATTCAAACTAATAAAGAAAGCAGTTGACGGTGAGAACAAATTTTTAGCATAATCACCAAAATGAGTCAATGCCTAAATCTGGCATTGGCTCATAAATTACTATCTTCCTTTTCTTCTTACAACATTAAGAACATCTTTCTCATCTACAAGAAATGGCTTTAATTCATCCTCAGTCATAAACACCTGACCCTCAAAAACTTCCACGCCTGCCACACCTGTATTTTCGTTTCTATGCTGCGAACCCAGTTTTCCTGTTCTTTGTAATTCCTCACTAGTGAGTACCCAATACAACAAATCATCTCGACATACTCCAATCCAAATAAATATATCACAACAAGAAGGTTTTAACTGCTGATAATGATATTTAAACCCATTTGCCGTTGCTTCTGAATGCAAATACGCTCTACTAGCAAGACTTCCACCTGTTTTTGTGCCATTAGCTCTACAAGCCTTTACCTCAACTCTTATTCCATCCAGCCATAAATCAAATTCACCATCAAAATTTGGATATATTGATGCTATATTTTCCTTTGTTGCTTTTACAAACTCCGGGAACAAACCTAATATATGTTTTTCTCCCCATGTTTCACCAAATGTACGTGGTGCCATTTCAAACAAATCTAAGTACTGATTTCTTTTTGCATATTCATTATGTAATTCCATATATTTTTCGTAATCGATAGTTTGTGTTGCTAAAAGATATGCTAATATTCTTCCTTCTGTACTGAAAGGGAATACTACCTTCTCATTTTTAATTACCTCTATAGTGCTCTTGTCTACACCAGATTGTTTAAGTAACAAATCTAATTGTTTTCTTAATTCCTTCATTTTTTATTCCTCCCCCGTAACATTCCTAACCTGCTCCAAAACTATAATCAGTATAACACATTTCAGGCAATAAATCCGCGTTTTCCCCATCTTATTTATACCATTCCTTGCCGATTACTTTCGCCAACCCATGAAAATTTTACATAAAAAAGCGGCTATAAAACTAATTATCTTAGTGCCATAGTCGCTTTTTATTAAATAAATTTGTCCTTATATCTGATGAAGATACCTTTCTACTGACTGTACGGCAGTTGCTCCGTCTGCCACTGCTGTTACTATCTGTCTGAGTGGTTTTGTTCTTATATCTCCTGCCGCATATATACCCTCACTGCTCGTCTTGCAGTCCTCGCCGGCTTTTACATATCCCTTTTCATCCAAATCCACAAAATCTTTAAATATATCTGTTTGAGGATTCATTCCTACAGCTATAAACACTGCCGATACTCCAAGTTCTTTTTCCTCACCTGTTTTGTTCTGAACAAGCTGTACTGATGTTACTTTTTTGTCACCTTTTATTTCTTTTATTTCATAAAACGGAAGTATCTCTATATTTGCTGTTTCCTTTACTTTCTGCTGGATATTTACTGCTGCCCTGAACTCATCTCTCCTGTGAATTATATAAACTTTTTCACATAATGATGAAAGATGGAGTGCATCTTCAAAAGCAACATCCCCACCGCCTGCTACAGCAGTTACTTTATTCCTGAAAAATGCTCCGTCACATGTTGCACAATATGAAACTCCCATTCCCATAAATTCTTCTTCACCTGCTGCACCAAGTTTTCTGTGTGACGCTCCTGTTGCAGCTATAATTGTCTTTGTCTCAATAGCTTCACCCTTGTCAAGCATAACTTTATATGCTTTTTTTCCTTCTGAATCTGTAATTTCTTCTATTTTTAATACCTCATCATCTATAAACTCTGCTTCAAGCTTATCCGCATGTTCTCTAAATCTGTTCCCCAATGAAAATCCATCAATCTCAGGCAGTCCAAGGTAATTGTCAATCCTCTCTGTTGTAATTATCTGACCTCCACTGTATCCTGCCTTTTCGATTACTACCACATCAAGTTTTGCTCTTTTTGCATATATTGCTGCTGAAAGACCTGCCGGTCCGCTTCCTATGATAACTAAATCTCGCATATTTCCTCCAATTTAAATAAAATTATTTTAAAGTAACCATTTCAGGTTTAGTTCTGTAAAACATTGCTCTTGAAACCTTATTCTTTTCTAGATACCCGTTTGTTTCCAAATTTCCAATTACTTTTCTTCTTAAATATGTTGAATCACTAATTCCAAGATACTCTGCTATATCTGAAACTTTGTGTGATTGATAATAACAATATGACAACACTTTCTCATCAAACTCTGTGCCATTCGGGACAGGAACAAACACTAATGCCGGTATGTTACTATTTTCCAAGCCGGCATCATAAGTCAAATCCGGGAGTACAAGTGTAAAATGGTCTGATGAAGAATATACATATGGTTTATGCTTTTCATCTGCATCTGTATATTCTTCTATTATTTTATCAAATCTCGTTCCTGCTGCCTCCATAACATTACATGCTACAAGCACACCTGTTATAAGCTCATTTCTTCTTTTTGAAATTATTCCTGATAAATCATATGTTTTTCCGATTTTTTCTCCCCTATAAAATCCTCCGGGTGATAAAATTTCAAGCCTGTCCTTAAACATATCTATCTGAATTTGTGTTCCATCAAGAAAATAGTCACGATGTGCAACCGCATTTATAACTCCTTCAAATAGTGCTCTTTTTGGATATGCATCTATGTTTTTTCTTCCATCCTCAAGTTTAATCAATGAATGATTCATTCTTTGATTAATAAAATCTATAATGTATTCAATTGATGCTATTAAATTTCCGTTAAAACGGTTTATGGTCACAATTCTCTCGCTGCCTTTAGTAAAACCTGAAAATACAGAGCATTGTACTTCCGTCTTTTTTCCATCATAATCATCCAAAAATAATATTGCACCATTAAGAAGATAACCATTTTCATTATAAAAACCAAGTGACTGTAACGCTTTTTCTTTCAGTATCTTTCCGTCATTGTGCTCGGAATAAAACTTCCGTAAATCTGAAATTTTTGACGAATCATATTTTTCATCCGAAACAAGAATATCATACTGTGTATTTTTACTCTTCACACTCATTTCTATTATTTCTTCATATGTCGCACCATTTGTAAAACCGTCACGCCTCATAAAAATAGCTGGGATATTTCTATATTTTAAAATCACAGGTTTTACAGCAGATTCAGGAATTTTGACTTTTATAATAAATCTTTCACTGCTTCTTATTTCATATCTAATAAAAGAAATATTCATCTGTGGTCTTGGCACCAAATGTTCATTTACCTGATTGTTAAAATAATTTCTCTCATTGTCAGCAGTTTTTCTGTCAAAGCCTATCAACTTATTAGTTTTGTCCTCAACTCCTATATAAAACTCACCACCCGATGCATTAGCAAAGCCCGCTATACTTTTAAGCCACCCTACAACATCTTCTCTATTTAAAATGCTTTTACATTCAAGTTTGTCACTTTCTATCTGTAATCCCTCAACAATTTCATCCAAATACAAACAATCACCTCACTCATACCTCTTTTATTACTCCACTTCAATGTAATTTCAATTTTACTTCAATTCCGCTTCAACGTCAACTTCAATGTCACTTCAATATTAACTTCAATATCACTTCAAACAAACTTCCATTTAATTTGAACTAAATGAAGTATTCCACATATCAGCTTTCTCTATACCAATAATCAAAAAGAGGCTGCATATTATACAGTCTCTTTCGCTCAGTCTACTCTGTAATCTTAATTTCTTCAATAGTCACATTTTTTTCTTCATCAATGATAAATGCTTTGAGAACAGGATTTTCTCTGTCCATCAAAGATAATATAAGATAATTGACTTTTGAATCATATGCAAGTCTTTTGTCTTCCTCAGATGGTCTTGATGGTGATTCAGGATGTGAATGGAAATTTCCAAGCAATTCAAGTCCGTTCTGACGCATATCTTTTACAGCCTGAAGCTGTTCTTTTGGATCCATTGAAAAATGTTCATTACTATGGTCGATATTTGTAAGAAGATACACCTTCTTGATATATTTGTCATTGCCTTCCTTTGTTCCTCCGATAAGACCACAAGCCTCATCAGGAAGTCCGGCTTCACAATGTTTTAAAATCTTGTCATAATCATTTTTTGTTAAAAAAAGCATATTCCCCTGCCTTTCTATTTACCGTCACATTCTGCCTGCTCATAATCAATAAGCTCTGTGATTGTAGGATGGTCACCGCAGATTGCACATTTACCGTCAGCTTTTGGAAGCTTAACTGTTCTAAACTGCATTGTAAGTGCATCGTATGTAAGAAGCTTTCCTACAAGAAGGTCACCCACACCGATGATGTATTTGATTGCTTCCATTGCCTGAAGACTTCCGATAACACCACCCATAGCACCGATAACACCTGCCTGCTTACATGTTGGAACAGCATCCTTTGGAGGTGGATTTTTGAATACACAACGGTAGCATGGCCCTTCTCCCGGAACATAGGTCATAAGCTGACCTTTAAATCTGATAATTCCTGCATGTGAGAATGGTTTCTTTGCCATTACACAAGCGTCATTTATAAGGAATTTTGCCGGGAAATTATCTGTTCCGTCAATGATAAAATCATAATCTTTTATAAGATCCATGATGTTTTCTGATGTTACAAATGTACGATATGTGTTTACTGTAACATCCGGGTTCATAGCATTGATTGTCTCTTTTGCAGACTTAACTTTCGCTTTTCCTACATCAGCAGTTCCATGAATTATCTGACGCTGAAGGTTTGAAAGGTCAACCTCATCAGCATCTGCAATACCGATAGTACCAACACCTGCTGCTGCAAGATACATTGCGGCAGGAGCTCCAAGTCCGCCGGCACCAATGATAAGCACCTTGCTGTTTAATAATTTTTTCTGTCCTTTAACGCCCACTTCCTGCAATATAATATGTCTTGAGTAGCGTTCCATCTGTTCATTAGTAAATGCCATTAGAAGCTTCCTCCTCCCATGAAATAAAGAAATTCGATAGAATCTCCTTCTTTAACTGTTGTTGTATCGAATGTGTCTTTATCAACAAAATCATCATTTAATGAAACTGTTACATAAAGTGGATTTTCTACCTTCTCAGTTTCAATAATCTGTGCAATAGTTGTTCCCTCTGCGTATTCTTTCTTCTCGCCTGCTATTGTAATAGTCATTTTAAATATCCTCCTGCTTTTAATTTTTATTTTATATATTTTTATACCAATAAAGCACAAAGTTTTTCTTCTATCTCGGCTTTCTTTACAAGACCTCTTGTTCTGTCTTTTTCTTCTCCGCCTTTAAAAAATACAAGAGTCGGCGAAGCCATGACTTCATATTTTTCCATAAGTTCCTCATCAAAATTGATGTTTACTTTTACAACTTTTGCTTTATCCTCGTAGTCATCCTCAATATCACCAAGAATAGGTGAAAGCTGTTTACATGGAATACATGAATCTGAGTAAAAATCTACAATTACCGGAAGTTCTGATTGTAATACTTCCTTATCAAAATCATCTTTAGAAACTCTCTTTGCCATTACTCGCCCTCCTGTTTTTAATTGATATGCTGTTTTCAAATGACATACCACTTTTTATTTTTATTCTTCAACCTTTTTAACAATAAGGTCATATGTTCCATTTTCATTGTCAATAAGTTTAAGAATCTGCTGTCCCTCTTCCTTAAAGCTTCTTGGAACATTCTGAACCGGCTCACCCTCATTCATAGTAACGGCAAGCACCTGTCCTACTTCGATTTCTTCCATTGCCACTTTTGCCTTAACAAATGTCATAGGGCAGACAACATCAGTAATATCTACTCTCTCATCAATTTCAAAATCAGCCATTATATGCCTCCTTTATAACCTTTTCAAATTTATCTAATCCTACTCTGTCCAAAGTAAATTTAAATCTCTCACTTGGTTTCGCATTATCATCAAAGAACTGAATAGCCGCATCTGTAATTCTGAAAAGCTGTTCTTCTGATTCAACAACAGGAAGTAATTCCTTTCCCTTAACAATCTGATTTCCAAACAAGCCGCCAAATGATACAAGATATCCTGTCTTGACATCCCATGCGTCAGTAGGACAGGCTTTGGCACAACGACCACAGTAGTTACATTTTGACTCTTCAACTTTAACTATGCCATCAGCTATAGTGATAGCACCCTCTCTACAGGCTTTCTCACATACTCCGCAATTTATACACGCATCCTGTTTCCAGTCAACGATTGCAGCTCCCTTAATTCCTACATCATTTTCCTCTGCCTTAAGACAGTTGTTCTGACAACCTGTTACACCAAATTTAAATTTATGCGGAAGCTCTCTTGCATAATATCTGCTGTCAAGTTTCTTTGCTATATCATAAGAATCAATATTGCCACCCGGACAAATCTGATTTCCCTGACAGGCTGTGATAGTACGAACTCTTGGTCCACATACACCCGGCTTACATCCGCCCTTTGCAAGTTCTTCTTTAACTTCATCTACATTTTCAAGTTTGATAAATGGAATTTCAACACTCTGTCTTGATGTAAGATGTACATGTCCGTCTCCGTATTTCTCAGCTACTTCAGCAATCTTTATAAGATTTTCTGCTGTAAGATTTCCACCTACAACCTGTAATCTGAGTGAAAAATTATTCTTCTGTTTCTGACGCATAAATCCGCCTTTTTTTAATGTTGCATAATTAACTGCCATATTTTCCTCCTTGTTCGCGAAACATTTATATAAGAAGTTTCACATTTGATGGTATTTTTAATTTTCTTTTAGTACTCTGTCGAAATCTTCAATAAGATCTTCAATATCTTCTATTCCGACACTTATACGAATCATATCATCAAAAACATTAGCATCCTTCTTTTCCTGTTCAGTACTGTGAACATTAAGCGTTGATGAAGGGTGAACTATAAGCGTCTTTGTATCACCGATATTTGACACGATTTTTGGAATTTTAAGACCATCCATTATTGAGAATGCTCTTTCCTTACTTCCTACTCTTACTGTTATGATAGCTCCAAATCCATTGTGGAGAACTCTGAGTGCTGTCTCATGCCAATTGCTGCTCTCAAGTCCCGGATAATTGACCGTAAGATCGTTATATTCTTCAAGATGTTTAGCAAGTTTAAGTGCATTACTACAGGCTCTCTCCATTCTAAGACCGAGCGTTTCCATTCCGAGAAGATTGTAAAATGCTGTCTGCGGTGCAATACATGCTCCTATATTTCTAAATAATCCGTTGCGAAGTTTCGCTGTAAATGCAAGTTTTCCAAACACTTTAAATTCTTTTATTCCGGGATATTTTTCCAAATCCCACTTGAACTTTCCGCCATCCGTGATAACACCGCTTATCGCATCACTGTTTCCGTTTATATACTTTGATGTTGAATTGATAACAATATCAGCTCCAAGTTTTAACGGCTGTGTAAGATATACTGACGCAACCGTATTGTCTATAATAAGTGGGATTCCTGCTTCATGTGCAATGGCTGCAAGTGCCTCAATGTCAGCGACATCAAGTTTCGGATTTCCGATTGTTTCAGCAAATACAAGCTTTGTCTTTTCGTTTATGGCAGATTTTACAAGCTCAAGATTATTTATATCTACAAATTTTGTAGTAATTCCATAAGCTTCAAAATCATGGAAAAGGTCGATGGTTCCACCATACAAACCTGTACTGACAACAATCTCATCACCTGCCTGAGTAATATTTAATAAAGCACATGATACTGCTGCCATACCAGATGCACAGGCAATGGATGCCATACCACCCTCAAGAACGGTCATCCTGTCTTCAAATGCCGCTATCGTCGGATTTCCAATTCTCGTATATGAAAAACCCGGTGCTTTGTTTGCAAAAAGTTTTTCATGCTGTAAAGCTGATTCCTGATAAAATGCACTGGACTGGTAAATAGGTGTAAGCGTAGCTCCTGTAGCCTTATCTCCCGGTGCAGCACTATGTAATAATGCTGTATTAAATCTCATAATCTTTATCACCTTTCCTACTAAACATATAATTCCTATCTCTTTAATATGAATTACTATGTTTAGTAATATACGCTACTTTAATGCTCTTGTCAAGATATAAATTCGCAATTACCCGATAATTATATTAAATTTTGGGGTGTGGGGCAAGTTTTTGAAGAATTTTTGTGTTTCAAATTAACGAAAAAACAGGGATTGTTTTGTAACCTTTGATTTACAAAACAATCCCTGTTTCTGTACTATTTGCAAAATGTTCTAAATTAAAAAATTATATATACTCTACTTTTCTGCCGCTTTATCAAATTCAGCTAACACTTCCTCTGAAGGCTTTTTAGTAAGAAGACTTACGACAATTATTACAATCAATGATACAAGGAATGCCGGTAATAATTCGTATATGTCAAATGCTCCCCCGAGTGGACGCACAAGGTATTTCCATACAAATACCATTACTCCTCCTGCTACCATCCCTGATATCGCACCTGCAAGTGTACTTCTTTTCCAGAATAATGCACAAAGCATTACTGCTCCAAAAGCAGCTCCGAATCCTGCCCATGCAAATGATACTATACCAAACACGCTTGAATTCGGATCTCTTGCCATAAATACCGCAACAACCGCAATAGCTACTATTGTAAGTCTCGCTGTTAAAAGGCTTTTCTTTTCATCCATTTCTACATGGAAGAAATCGTGAAGTATATTCTGTGATACACCTGATGCCGCTGTCAGAAGCTGGCTGTCTGATGTCGACATTGTCGCTGCAAGTATTCCTGCAAGTATAACACCCGCTATAAGCGCCGCAATTACACCATGTCTGCTTATAAGGCCGGTGATTCTTACGATAACTGTCTCACTGTCTGCAAGATTTTCAAGTGAACCTGCCTTTGTCATAGCAAGTCCAACAACTCCGATAAATATACCGACTGTCATGGCGATAACAACCCATACACTAGCAATTCTTCTTGAAAGTGTAAGTTTTTTCTCATCCTCAATAGCCATAAATCTTACAAGAATGTGAGGCATACCGAAATATCCGATTCCCCATGCAAGTGTTGATACTATTGAAATAAAACTAAAACTGTTTGACGCATTGTTTGCAGCATCAAATGTATTATTTAATGAAAGATAACCCGGAAGTGCTCTCGCATTATCCATAACTGCCGCAAATCCACCTGCGGAATTAATACCGTATGTAACAACTGTTACAAGTGCAATTGACATTACAATACTCTGTATAAGGTCTGTAGTACAAACTGCACCAAAACCACCCATAATTGTATATCCTATGATAACAAGTGCAGATACAATCATAGCTGCCATATAATCTACACCAAATAATGTGTGGAAAAGTTTTCCGCATGCTGCAAAGCCTGAAGCTGTATACGGTACAAAGAATATTATAATAACAATTGCCGCAATGGCATTGATAATATTCTTCTTGTCATGATACCTCTTTGAAAAGAAATCAGGAACCGTAATAGCTCCGATATTACTTGAATATCTGCGAAGTCTTCTTGATACAAAGAACCAGTTAAGCCAAGTTCCTATTCCAAGACCTATGGCAGTCCATGCGGCACTGCATATTCCCGAAAGGTAAGCAACTCCCGGAAGTCCCATAAGAAGCCAGCTCGACATATCGCTCGCCTCTGCACTCATCGCTGTCACAAAAGGTCCCATTTTTCTTCCTCCGAGATAAAAATCCTCGGCATTACTGTTATTTTTGCTGAAAGCAAATCCTACATACAACATTGCTCCCAGATAAACAACAATTGCTATGATAATACATACATTTGCACTCATAGATAATTCTCCTCATTCGTTTTTTTAGCGGTCAATGTCTTATCTGACCACTCAATGAGATATATTATCACAAATTGTTATGTTTGTCATTACATTTTGTAATAGCATCGCTTTATTCCGTAACAACTCAGCTTTTATTCCCCCGGACTGCTTGAAATTACTTTTCCAGTATTCCAAAGCATAACCGTTTTTTTGGCTGCTTCCAATCTTTCATCTTCTGAATGAAAATCAATTGTTACTGAATGACATCCACATTCCATGCACATAACATAATAACCACATCCGCATTCTTCCTCTAACAATGCTCCTCCGTCACATAATGGACAGTCATTGATATCCAACATTTCCTCAATATTCATGTTTTACCTCTTTTCTTTTATCTCTTTTCTTTTACCTCTTTTCTTTTACTATCTTACAGCTTTTTTCCATATAAAACAAATTATTTCTGTCCAATTGCAGACTTAATTTGTTTCATAAGCTTGTCATAATTTGACTGATCATCAATTCCACCCATAAACGGCTTTCCAACGATGTTTCCATCTTTATCTACAAGAACTGTTGTAGGAAATGCCATGATGTTGCCTGCATATTTTCCAACAGTTGAATCAGAATCGAAAGTCAGATTCTTATAAGAAGTGCCTTGAGCTTTTAAAATTTCTTTTGCTTCTTTTATACCATCCTCATTGTTATCTAGAGTATCAGTATTGATGCCAACAACTTCGCCACCCATTTTTTTCAATGTCTCATTTAATTCATTCAGCTTAGATAACTCTCCAACACAAGGTTTACAGCCGCTAAACCAAAAGTTTACAACTGTAACTTTATTTTTAGAGAAAAAACTGTTGTCTACATCGTTTCCATCCAAATCTTTCCCTTTAAAATCGTGGAACACACCTGTTGATTCCCCTGATTCAGAAGATGCACTGTTGGAAGATTTGGCAGCAGCGATTTTTTTCTCAACCTTTGCAATCTCCTCTTCAATACCACGAATTTTCTCAATATCTTTGCTCAAAGTTTTGTATTCTTCTTCGGAAAATGAATCTTTGTTTGCTTCTACCGTACTTGCAAGGAAGTCTGCATAGTTTTCGCTCTGGGCATCCCCTGCAGTATTTTTACTCATAAAACTAAATGCTTTGTCCCATACATCTTTGTGATCGGCAAAAAACTGATTCTCCTGCTGGTAAAGATTATCCCGTTTTTTGTTGAGTTCATCTGAACTGCTGACGTCCGCTGTCGAAGCGGCTTTCTGTTTCTTGTTTTCAGTAACAGCAGAATCAGATGATTTTCCACAACCTGTGCATACAAAAAATATTGAAATGACAAGAACTGCTGCAATTACCTTTTTTAACCTGATTAAATTCATTCTAATTGATTTGTTTTTCATGATTTTAAATCTCCCTTTAAATTTTATTAGTTTTATCTTATTTATCGTCATCCTGTTTTTTATTTGAAAATCCATACTGGTAGCAGATTGCACCGGTTTTGCATGCTTTCATACATTCCCCACACCGGATACATTCCGGGTGATTTGGTGTATCTGTTACATTGACATCCATTTTACAGACATGACTACATTTCTGACAGCCAACACATTTCTTGTGATCTACATGGATCTTAAGAAATGAAACTCTGTTAAACAGTGAATATATGGCACCAAGTGGACAAATCCATTTACAGAATGGACGATAAAACAAAACACTTAAGATGATAACAAGCACAAGGACTGTAAACTTAAAAGTAAATAAATGTCCAAGTGCAGCACGTATTCCCGAATTGGCAAGTGACAACGGAATTGCGCCTTCAAGTACTCCCTGTGGGCAAATATACTTGCAGAAGAACGGATCTCCCATACCAAGTGAATTGGTTACAAATGCCGGAAGCAGTATAACAAATATAGCCAAAATTATGTATTTCAGATACCGCAGAGGTTTCAGCTTTGCTGTTGATAACTTCTTTCCCGGAAGTTTATGCAGCAGATCCTGAAACCATCCAAACGGACAGAGAAAACCACAGATAAATCTTCCTAACATAACTCCTATAAGAATAAAAAATCCGGTAATGTAATAGGTGAATTTGAATTTTGATGAACCTACTACAGCCTGGAAAGCACCAATCGGACATGCACCTGTGGCAGCAGGACATGAGTAACAATTCAGTCCGGGTACACACATTGTCTTTACATTTCCCTGATAAATCTTCCCTTTAAAAAGATTTGGGATATGAATATTGGTCAGCAGCGTTGCAGCTGCCTGAATCAGTCCTCTAAAACGGACTATATAATTTTTTTTAAATTTCTTTTTCTTATCCAATTCCAACACACTCCATACATAACTTTATTGCCTTACTTAATACAACTGCCGCTTCTCCACGAAAAATTCCAACAATGAAAAATATCAGACCTGCCGCAAGTAATAAAAACTGTGATGCTCTTTCACCTTTCATAAAATACTCCTTTCAATACTATTTCAATGTTACCGTTTAAATTCAGTTCATTGACCTTTCGATGTATACATTATACAATAGAGAATGTAAAATTCCTGTTAAGAATACGGAGGAAAATAAATTGAAATTATTAGTTGTTGAAGATGAAAAGAAATTATGTGAGATGATTGCAAAAAGTCTGCACCGGGCGGGCTATGAGGTAGATACATGTAACGACGGTGAAAAAGCATTAGATATGATTTATGCTGAAATGTATGATTTAATCGTACTTGATCTTAACCTTCCGGGAGTGGATGGAATGGAGATTCTCCGGGAACTTCGCAAAGAAAATGAAGAAACAAAGGTATTGATTTTGTCCGCAAGAAGCCAGATTGCAGATAAAGTTGAGGGATTAGATTCCGGTGCAAATGATTATATGGAAAAACCATTTCATCTGCAGGAACTGGAAGCCCGCGTAAGAAGTTTGACAAGAAGAACGTTTGTACAGAAAAATATCTGTCTGGAATGTGGCAGCCTTCGATTTGATACCAGAGAAAGAGTTGCATATGCAAACAGCAAACCTATAACTTTGACCAGAAAAGAAAACGGAATACTGGAGTATCTTCTTCTGAATCAGGGAAGACCAGTCAGTCAGGAAGAGCTGATTGAGCATGTTTGGGATTCTTCTGTAGATAGTTTTAGCGGTTCAATCAGAGTGCATATGTCCTCTCTTAGAAAGAAACTGAAAACAGGCCTTGATTATGATCCGATTGTCAATAAAATCGGTGAAGGCTATAAAATAGGATAAGGAGAAAACACATGAGAAAAATATCTCTCCAATGGAGACTGACGATTCTTACTACCGTACTGATTACCATATTGTGCGGATGCCTTACATTTTTCTTGTATAAGAACGGAGTCTATTACTTTGATACGCTTCAGGAGTCTGTAACTGATCATGGCACAAAACCGGAAGCGGTATACATTGATATTCCGGATAATGAATGGGATGACTTTGTAGCACAATTTTCCACAAAAGTTTATAATTCAAAATCAGACTACAGAACCAAAAGCCTTCTGATTACTGTCGTTATGGCACTGTTTGGTGGAGCAGTCACTTATTTTATCAGCGGACGGGCATTGAAGCCACTCAGAGAATTTTCAGAAACCGTAGAGAAGGTTCAGATACAAAATCTGACAGACTATACAATTGAAGAAACTAAAATTGCAGAACTTGACAGACTTCGTACTTCTTATAATAAGATGCTTTTGCGGCTTTCGGAATCTTTCGAGATACAACGCCAGTTTACCGGCAATGCAGCACATGAACTGCGGACTCCTTTGGCATTAATCCAAGCTCAACTTGATCTCTATCATTCGACAGAAAATGATGCAGACTTAGACGCAGCTCAAGAGACAATACAAATGATAACGGAGCAAAACGAGCGTCTCAGCAAATTGGTCAAAACACTTTTGGATATGAGTGAGTTACAGACAATAATGCGCAATGACAAGATTGAACTTTTCGGACTAATTGAGGAAGTACTGACAGATTTGGAACCGTTAGCACTTGAAAAAGGTATTGCACTAATACAGGAGCCACAGGATACAACTTATGATAAAGACGTAAGTAATGAGCTGATGCTTATGGGCAGTGATATTTTAATTTATCGTATGCTTTATAATCTTGTTGAAAATGCGATTAAATATAATCATGTAAATGGAAAAGTTATAGTGTCGGCAAAACAAACAGGAAACGATATTGATATTACAATTGCAGATACTGGAAGCGGGATTGATGAAGCATTCCGTGAGAAAATTTTTGAACCATTCTTCCGGGTTGACAAATCAAGAAGCCGTGAAATTGGTGGTGTAGGTCTTGGTCTCGCAATGGTACGCGAGATTGTTCGGGCACATGACGGAAAGATTGACGTTCATCAAAATGCGTATGGTGGAACAACCTTTGAAGTAAAACTCGGCTTTTCAGCATCCTTGGAACTGTCAACTCCATCCTCTAAATAAAATACGCACCAATCATTTCTAAACTGCCAATGGCAGGTGGCAATATTTTACAGATGATGATTTCATTGTTCTAATGTTCTAAAGTAAAATGTCACAAAAATCTAACATAAATTTTGTTATGGGTTACACGTTTAACCTTTGTAAAACCCAAATTTCTGTTGTAACATATAATTAGAATATCAGAAAAAGAGGAAATCAATATGGCACAGAACAGGGTTCGAATCGTAGATGTTGCAGATTCGTTAGGTCTTAGTACCGCAACTGTCTCAAAGGTAATTCATGGTAAAACAGAAAAGATTTCGGAAGAGACGGTAAAACGTGTCCAGCAGGAACTTGAAAGTTCAGGATATATTCCTAATATGGCTGGCATTTTACTTGCGAGAAATAATTCCAAAATTATTGGAGTGGTGGTGAATGACCATGTGAAATATGAGGGCAATGTTTTAGAAGATGGATTTGTGATGTCATCACTAAATGCTCTTTCTCATGAGGTTAATGAAAAAGGATATTTTCTGATGATAAAAACAACATCAGATATAAGTGAGATTCCGGTGTTTGCTTCCATGTGGAATATGGATGGTCTTATACTTATGGGTTTTTGTGAAGCTGATTATGAAAAACTTAGAAATCAGATGCGGATATCGTTTGTCGTGTATGATGGCTATTTTGAAAAATGTTCCAAGGTAGTTAATCTGGTCATCAATCATTATGATGGTGGCTATCAGGCCGGGAGTCATTTAAAGATGATTGGTCATAAAAAAGCATTATGTATAGCGGATAATTTTATCTGTATGGATAAGGAGCGCATTGAAGGATTTTGCGCAGCTTTTGAGCCGGGAGAAATCTTGAGATGGCAGATACCTAAGAAAAAAAAGGGAAGAATGCTCTTTTATGAGGAAAATTTTCAGGAGCTGTTAAAGAACAGCGTTACCGCTGTTTTTGCAGTGTCAGATTTTTATGCATTGGAATTTATGCGTTTTTTACAGGGAAAGGGCATACAAATTCCAAATGATATTCAGATAATCGGCTTTGATGACAACATGGCAAGCAGGGAAAGTAATCCTACACTTACAACGATTCATCAGGAGGCATCTCTCAGAGCAAAAATTGCAATTGAATGCCTGGAGGCAATGCGCGATGGAGCAGAATGTGAGAAGGAAATAGTGTTACCTGTTGAGATAATAAAAAGAGAAAGTACGGGAGAATTATAATGTCAGAGTTTATGAAATCGTTATGTAAAATAGCAATTCCTGTCACGTTGCAAAGTATGCTGCAGGCATCTTTTTCTATCGTTGACCAGATTATGATAGGACAGCTGGGAGAGACGAATATATCAGCTGTTGGATTATGTGGCAATTTTTCCTTAATTTTTTCTGTAGTGATTGGTGCAGTAAGCACAGTTGCAGGGATATTAATTGCACAATTTATTGGAGCTGAAGATATAAAAGAGGCATGGAGCAGCTTTGATTTGAGTCTCATTTGCGGAATTATAATATCAGCATTGTTTCTTTTGGCAGCTGGAGTTTTACCATTGCATATACTTAGATTGTACACTAAAGATATGAGTATTATAAATACTGGTGCGGTCTATTTTAGAATTGTAGCATTTTCTTATATCCCGATGGCAGTCAGCCATATTTTATCAGCATGGCTACGCTGTAGGGAGCATGCCACAATACCATTTTTAGCAAGCTTTGGAGCAGTTGCGATAAATACCTGGCTTAATTATCTGCTGATATTTGGAAAATCAGGATTACCCTGTATGGGAATAAAAGGAGCTGCGATAGCAACACTTATTTCGCAGTTATTTAACCTTATATTTATTGTTATCGGATTTATTTACAGTATCAGAAAGGATGGAGATAAACCGGTACTGTCACTGCATTTTAAAAAGCTCACAATCAGAGATTATCTGATTATGATTATGCCGATTCTGGTCAGTGAATTTTTATGGAGTCTTGGACAGAATGTAGAGTCCGCAGTATATGGTCATCTTGGAATATCAAATCTGGCAGCATACACACTTACATGTCCTATACAAGGACTTATTGTAGGCGCATTGAGTGGATTATCAGCGGCTGCTGGTGTGATGATTGGTAAGAGACTTGGTGGAAAAGAATACGATGAGGCTTACGAAGAGTCTACGAAGATTATGTATGCGGGTTTAATCGGTTCGCTGGCTGTATCTGCATTACTCATACTGTTAGCAGGAGAATATACCGGACTGTACCGTGTGGATCACAGCGTAAAGGAGCTTGGAAAAGTCCTGCTTATCATATTTGCTCTATATGCACCGGTCAAGGTGGAAAATATGATACTTGGAGGCGGTATCATAAGAAGTGGTGGCAATACTAAAATCATCATGGCGATTGATATTGTTGGTACATGGTGCATCGGAATCCCATTGTGTCTGCTTGCAGCATATATATTTAAATGGGGTATTGTTGGGGTGTATACGCTGCTTACCACGGAAGAAATATTCAGGCTTGTTGTATCGTTAATTATTTTTAAGAGGCGTAAATGGATGATTAGTTTATCATAGCCTTTAATTTAAAAATGCCAGCTCCTGTTTGGACAACAAAACCACACTCTCAACGGTACTTTCGTTGTCCCAACAAAGTTCCTGTGTCTCCCTGTCTCCAAAATACACCGGAAAACGAAACTTTATGAGCAGGAATCTGCCATCTGGCTGCTCCTGCTCATAAATGTCCACCTGTTCTACAAAACTGTTAAGAAATTCTTTCTTCTCCAGGTCGGTGAACTTATCATATAGTTTATCAA
>OGMW01000619.1_pt1 | contig 36974 bp, 31 predicted proteins | sample 1573281 | NCBI WGS metagenome assembly OGMW01 (sample SAMEA2581907, study PRJEB24529) | metagenome | biome: Human gut stool | place: China | collected 2011 | reverse complement strand
AATCAGATCTTCAGAACATTGCGGCGTATTTGCTGTAGAAATCGTACATCTCGTCAGAAAGGCGGTCTGGTCCCTGCAGTGAGCGGTGATGACCTTGCTGGTGCCGTCCCCGGACTGTCTTCACTCGCACGTATCGAAGTCAGAGAGTTTTCCAATGTGGCATCGAGCAATATGTCACCTCAGAAGATGTTTGAACTCTCGAAAGCGATCCGCTGTGCTCTGAGTGAGGAGGATGTTGCCGGCGCAGTGGTGACACACGGCACTGATACGCTTGAAGAGACTGCCTATCTGCTGGATCTGGTGCATGACAGTGAAAAACCGGTCTGTGTTGTCGGCGCCATGCGCGGAGCCTCAGACACCTCAGCCGACGGTCCGGCCAACATTTATGCGGCCGTCAAGGTGGCTGCATCAGAGGTCGCACGCGGTAAAGGGGTTTTTGTTGTGTTCAACAACATGATTCATGCTGCCGGTCAGGTCCAGAAAACACATTCAACCAACTGTGATACGTTTGCCTCCCCCTGGTGGGGACCGATCGGGTATTGCGATCAGGATCGGGTAGTCATTCGCCGGGCGCCGCTCGGACGCCAGCTATTCAAACCCGAGGCGCTGACGGCAAAAGTAGAGGTTATTTCTGCTCAAACCGGTATCGGTGCGGACTATATCGATTTTGCTCTCAGCCGGGGAGTGGACGGCATCATTGTTGAAGGGTACGGCAGAGGGAATATTCCGCCTGCAATGATTGAAGGTATTGAGCGTGCTCGGGCAAAAGGCGTGGTAGTCGTTATTGCTACCCGTACCGCGGGCGGGCGTCCGTTTGAAACCTATGCCTATCCCGGCTCCGTAGGTGATGCAAAAGCGCACGGCGCTATCCGTGGTGCTGAAGCAACTGCCGCTCAGAACCGGCTTAAGCTGATGGTGATTCTGTCTGCTTATCCGGAGCTTGCTGCGAAGCCGGATGAGATTGAAGCACTGATGGACGTCTGAATCCCGGTGTACTGAAGCAGGTTCGACTGTCGCACGGAGTGCCCACGGGCACTCCGTTTTTATTTGTGCTGTCTGCGAGATAGTGCTTATAGAAGGCAGTGACGGAGTATGCCACAATGAGCGGGCGCAACGGGCGACCGCAGGAAGTGGCCCGGAGTTTTCTGTGAGTCCGCCTCATGACGCTTTTTCTTGAGAATTTTCTCCTCTCTCTGCCGCTTTTTCTGATTGTCGGTCTGGGTTACGGTTTTGCCCGGCTGAAGCTGATTTCCACACAGGTAGGCTCGGCGCTTTCCAAGTTTGCCTTTACGGTGGCTATTCCTCTGCTGCTCTTTCGCGTGATGAGCAACATTACGCACCTGCCGGCGCCTGACTGGAAAATTGCCATGGCATTTTTCGGCTCCTGCTTTGTGGTGTTTGCCATGAGCCGCGTTACGGCCCGCAGACTGCTCAGGCTCGACGCTGACGGGCAGACGATTTTTGCCATGGGCACGGTCTTTTCCAACAACGTACAGCTTGGTATTCCGCTTACCATTGCGCTGCTCGGGCAGAGTGCCATGCCCTCGATTGCCCTGATCTTTTCACTTAACGGGTTTCTGATGTGGACGCTGGTCACGGTGGCCATTGAACTCGGACGGAACAAAAGCCCCAGTCTGCGCAAAACGCTTATTCTTGGAATCTGGTCGACGCTGAAAAATCCCATCGTGATCGGAATTCTGCTCGGGACTTTCTGGAGCCTTACCAATCTGGAGATGCCGGCTCCCATGGCCAAAACGGTGAATCTTCTTGCTGACTCGGCCTCTCCGGTTGCGCTTTTTGCTGTTGGTGTTGGACTGACGCAGTACTCGTTCCAGGCCAATGCGTTTTTGAGCTCTGTGCTGGCAGTCTTCAAACTGCTGGTGCAGCCTCTGGTTGTTTACGGGCTTGCGCTTGCAATGGGGCTTGAACGCGAAGGTGTCCAGGCTGCGGTTCTGATGGCCTGTCTGCCGGTCGGTGTGAATGTGTATCTGATGGCGGAGCAGTTCAACAGTCAGCAGGCGGCCATAGCAAATTCTCTCCTGCTGACCACGATTATCGCCTCTGTCTCGACGCCGCTAATTCTGAGTCTGCTCGGGCTGCTCTGAAACCAGTCTGCAGAGCAGCAAAAAAGGAGGTCTCTGACAAGTGAGAGAGCCTCCTTTTTTTGTGCGGCTTAAAGCCTGGAAAAAAGTGCGAGATCCCCCGGAGAGGAATCCCCCCAAAACAAGCCCAAAATTTCATTGACGGCAGTCAATTCGATGAGGTGAAACCCTGGGCTATGAGAAAGCGGTCTTCCGGCTTTTCAGCTTTTTATCAGTGAGCACCGTGGTCGCCGAAGTACTTCTTGTACAGCGCCTGGTATTCACCGCTGGCCTTCATGTCAGCCATGGCTTTGTTGAGCTCGGCCTGAAGGGTCGGATTGTTCTTGCTGACAGCCATACCCATGGGGTCGGCACCGAGCACGCCGGGCAGGTGGATGGTCTTTTCAGCAAGCGCGGGCTGCTGAACGAGCATGTAGTCCGTAGCAGGCTTGTCGTTGAGAACCGCATCAGCACCACCGTTGGCCAGTTCGAGGATGGCTTCACCGGCGTGGTTGAAGGTCTTGATCGTGGCACCTTCAACTTCCTTGGCCTTGGTGGCGGCAGTCGTACCGATCTGAACAGCGATGGTTTTGCCCTTCAGGTCAGCAAAGTTATTGATTTTGCCGGCATTGGTTTTGGAGATCAGGATGCTCAGGCCGGATTCATAGAACGGTTCCGTAAAGAGCACTTTTTTCTGGCGTTCGGCTGTGATGGAGATGCCGGAGGCGCCGACATCAACGTTGCCGGAGATAATGGCCGGGATAATGCCGTCAAAAGCCATGTTCTGCATCACAACGTTATAGCCGGCTTTTTTACCCATGGCTTTGATCAGATCCATTTCGAAACCGGTCAGCTCTTTGGTCTGGCTGTTGACGAATTCAAACGGCGGGAAAGTGGCGTTAACAGCAACTTTCAGATCTTTGGCGACAGCACCGCCAACGCTGGCAGTAAAGAGGGCGGCGGCACAAAGGGCGGAAAAAGCGATTTTCTTCAACATGATCTTGTCTCACTTTGTCTGGTGCTCTGTCATCTCTTCTGACAGGGCGGTAATGGGAATTCTGTGTTCATCGGCATCTGATCGAGGGGATTTGTCAGTGCTGATGAGGCATACTATACGCACAAAAAACCGCCTGAGGGGAGACCTCAGGCGGAAAATAAACGTGTTTGTTGGTCTAGCTCTTGCGGGCTTGGGTATTTCCTCTATTTGCCCTGAAATAGTTGAAAAAAATCAACTATTTGTCGACATTTTAGAAGGCCAGAAATGCCTTGTAGGCCATATAGCCGGCGAGCGAAAAGAGCAGACAGGCAAAGATTTTTTTCAGGCGTTTCGTATCGAGCCGGTGAGCCATGGCAGCACCGAACGGCGCGCCGAAAATACTCGTGGCGGCAACGCAGACGAGCGCAGGCAGATGAATGTAGCCGAGCATAATCGGGAACTGCGGCAGCCCGGGCTCATTCCAGCCGCTGATGATGTAGCCGATCGTCCCGGAGACGGCGATCGGGAATCCGAGCGCGGCAGAGGTGCCGATAGCCTGATGGATTTTCACGTTGCAGTACGTGAGAAACGGCACACTGATAAAGCCGCCGCCTGCACCCACGAGCGCCGAGATGATACCGATCACACCGCCGGCGCCGAACAGACCGAGGTTGCCCGGAAGCTGACCGACTTTGGTCTGGCGTGAGCCGAAAAACATCTTGGTGGCTGAATAGCCGACAAAGCAGGTGAAGATGATCGCGACCCAGAAAGTGGGCAGCATACCGGTGATCTGTGCACCAATAATGCCGCCGACCAGAATCCCCGGGGCAATCATAAAGGCGATGCGCCAGAGCACACCGCCGCGTCTGGCATGAGCGGTAATGCTGCTCATGGAGGTGAACATGATGGTGGACATCGAGGTGGCGATAGCCACGTGGACCACATGCTCAGGAGGAATGCCGCCGGCGGCGGAGAGAATAAGCGTCAGGAACGGCGTAAGCACCATGCCGCCGCCGATGCCGAGAAGCCCGGCGAGAAAGCCGGTACAGATCCCGAGCGTGGCCAGAGAGAGAATAAGGGTTATGTCCATGATTCGGATTTGAATGAGTTACTGGATACTGGAAAAACCAACCACTACATCCACTTGCCGGTGATGAATCTGAATTCTTCAGGGGTAACGGGTGTAATAGACAAACGATTCCCTTTCTGCAGAATTCGCATGCCAGCGAGCGCTTCTTCCTCTCGCAGAGCACTGATAGGGATCACAGGACATTTTAAGAGAGCTTGGACGTCGATTGTGAGCCAGCGCGGTTTTTCCGGCGTGCTTTTGGCGTCGAAGTATTCACTTTTGTCATCAAACTGCAGTTCGTCCGGGTAGGTACCTGAGGCAATGCAGGCCAGACCCACAATGCCGGGCTGCGGGCAGCTGGAGTGATAAAAAAGCACGGCATCGCCGATGCTCATATCATCGCGCATGAAATTGCGGGCCTGGTAGTTACGGATGCCGAACCATGAGACTGTCTGATCGGGGGCGTTAAGCGCATCGTCAATCGAACATTCACCGGGTTCGGATTTCATAAGCCAGAACCGCTTCGCACCTTGAATTAACGATTCGATAAGGGCGGTGTTATCCATAAGAGGCTCCCACAATAGAAAAGGCAACCAATCTTGCGAAAGGTTGCCCGATGTGAATGCCTGCAACGGTGCGGGGCTACGTTACCTGAACCGGAAGTTCAGGGCGGTCGGCTCCGGCGCGGAACGGGTTGGACAACGCGTGTTCAACACACTATCGGCTACCGAGTACACCAACCTAATAGGTATAGCATTGGTTCTAGGAACTTTGGAGCCCGTAAGCTATCCGCTGCAGGTTTGAATACATTGTAGCGGATTTTTTTCCTCAAAGGGAAGAAATTTTTTTAATTCCCCCAAAAAGATTACTCCCGCAGTCGTTAGGCTACTTCGCTCGAGGAGGGAGAGAATTTTTTATACGCCCGATGGCAGTCTACAGAATGCTCCCCTTCTGCATGTCGGAAAAGATGGCATTTTCACACATTTCCGAGAGAGCATCGATCTCGCGCAGGAGTTCCGCCTCGCTTGAAGTGGCCACATGCGGCGCGGGACCGTCTTCGGGGCGCGCAGCCAGAGCAGCCTCGAGTTCAGCCACACGGGCGGTGAGCTCGTCGATCTTGCGGTTGGCTTCCGTTTCCGCCTTCACACTTTCATAGGCAAAGTCCAGCGCGGTGAGTGCGGCCACCTGATCATTGTTCATGACCTTGCCTGTTTCACGGATCTGGTTCATCTGCTTGTCAACAGCGGCGGCACACTGCGTGATGAGATCCTCTTCACCGGTGCTGACAGCGAGCCGGTACTGGCGGCCGGAAATGGATAAACAGAGTTCAGACATACTCTACTCCTTAATCAGCGCTCTGATGACTCAGGGACTTTACGATCGATTCCGCACGGGAACGCATCTCCTCGAGGCGGCGGCGCGTCTGTGCAAGTTCCGCCTCCCGGGCGCTCAGTTGTGAGGCCAGACGGCGGTTTTCACTTTTTTCATGCTCGAGCCGGGCAATAAGCTGAACCACTAAGGCTTTTAGTCGTTCCATCTGTGTTGTCATAAAGATCCTTCTCCGCTGTTTACTTTGCCGGCATCACCCTTGCGGCCGCTGCCGACGGTGTGCGGCAGGCACATCCCGCCTGACGGCTGCGCGGGAGGTGCCGCAACAAGTTATCAGGATTTGCTGCCGTTGAGAATCAGCATATCCACGGTCTTTTCGTCAGGCATTGCACTTGAAGTCCAGTGATCGACCCGCCCTTCCTTGTCAAAGAAGATGGTGAGCTGGCGCAGCTGCTGTTCACCCTTGGTCGGCAGCAGGTAGTAGACGTAGTCCCAGCGGTTGGGATGGAACTGGTCAAGCACAAGCGGAATGCCTAAAAGGAACTGCACCTGACCCTGGCTCATGCCCTTTTCAAGCTGGTTGACCATTTCGTCCGTGATCAGGTTGCCCTGATGCACCGGTGCACGGTAGGGTTGCAGAAAACCCGGAACAAGCTTTTCGGGATTATCCCAGGCTTCACTGAAGCTGCTGCAGCCGGTCAAAACACTCATCGCGGCCACACTGAGGGTGGCGATCAAAATTTTTTTCATAGTCAACACTGTCTGTACTTGATCTTTACCAGACCGGAGTGTTCCATCCGCGGATGGAACAGGCCTGACGGAGGCTTTTGTCATGGCGCGCAAGAAAAGAGCGCCGCAGAAAAAGCGATGCATCCTATTCTATCCAAGTCTTGCACATCGTCCGCATGTATCGGCCGGAAAAAATGCCGGCGAGATTTCCATGACAATTATTGATTATAGGAAAGGCGGACAGTTTCTGCGCCGCCATTAGCATCTTGCAAAGAGTTTGCTTAAATTTTTCTTCAAAATTGAGAATGAGTATTAACAATTGCCGAGAAAGTCTTTAAAATCTGAAAGATATGCTGAGGATTCTCCTCTCTGCGGCGCTGCTGTGAAGTCGTGCCGGGGTGGAGGTTTGAGTTCTCCCGCCGCCGGCTGACGCCTGCTGACGTCCTTCCCCGCACGCTCACCGACGGTATATGTCTTTTTGAGGCGCTGCAGCCGGTCTGTACCGGTTGCTGACGCTTCCCAACAATGAGGCCACTGACGTGACTGACTCGACTAATACGAAAAAAGAGGCTGAACTCAAGAGTGTCGGTCTTAAAGCAACTACTCCGCGCCTGCGCATCCTTGAACTTTTCCAGAAGTGCTCTGAGGAAGGTGGTGAGCGCCGTCATCTTTCTGCCGAAGACGTCTACCGGGAGCTTGTGCAGATGGGTGAAGATATCGGTCTGGCAACGGTGTACCGCGTTCTGCAGCAGTTTGAGGCGGCCAATATCCTCGTGCGTCACCATTTTGACGGTGACCGTGCGCTCTATGAGCTCGAAGAGGGTACGCACCATGACCATCTCGTGTGTGTGGGCTGCGGCAAGGTCGTTGAGTTTGTTGACCCGGAAATTGAACGGGCGCAGCTTGCGGTTGCCAAACGCTACGGATACCAGCTCGTGGATCATTCGCTCGTGCTCTACGGCATCTGCGAGGACTGCGGACACGTAGATCCGAAAGGCTGATCGCTGAGCGAGTTTGTAACGCTCCTGAAGGCATGTGTTTTCAGGAGCGTTTTTTCTCTCTGCAATCTCCGGCCCGAGGAGGTGGTTTAAACAGCAAAAGCGGGACGCTGCCTCATGGCACCGTCCCGCTTTTCTCAGCAGAGTATCTGCGCGGCCGGATTATTTTTTCTGCAGGTAGTGCAGTGCGATTGCCACTTCGAGACGTGTCCCCTGCTCAAGACAGCGTTCATCGACATTGAATTTCGGGTGGTGGTTCACATACGGATAACCGTCTTCGGCCGTGCCGACACCGAGCGTGAAGAAACAGCTCGGCACCACATAACTGTACTCGGCAAAGTCTTCCGAGGCGCTGAAGGCGTGTCCCGTGCCGACCTTGTCCTCGCCGAGTGTTTCGCGGGCAATGTTTTTCACCAGCTCCACAAGACCGGCATCCTGTTTGATGGAGCCGTAACCGTAGGCCCAGTTGAGTTCAACACTGGCATGGTGCGATTCGGCAATGGCCCGTGTGATCTCGTTGATGCGATCACGCAGCAGCTGACGGGTTTCATCGTCACGCGAACGGCAGTTCACCCACAGTGTGGCCGTATCGGCAATCACGTTGGGCACGGTGCCGCACTGGAACACTGTGGGGGAGACGACGGCAAAGGTGCCCGGCGGCACATTGCGAGACACAATCGTGTGCAGTGCCTGAACGAGTTCCGAGCCGATCAGCAGCGGATCCGAGGACTGATGCGGCATGGAGGCGTGAGAGCCCTTGCCCTGAATACGGATTTCAACATTGTCACAGGCCGAGCTTACACGCTCATCGGCAAAAATACGCACGAACCCGACAGGGTCATTCCAGACATGCACACCAAAGCAGGCGCTGACGCCGTCAAGCACGCCGGCTTTGACCAGGTCAGCCGCACCGCCCGGAGGCAGTTCTTCGGCGGCCTGAAAGATGAATTTCACACTGCCTGCGAGTTCATGGCGCATACCGGCCAGAACCTTGACAGCCCCCATGACCATGGCCATGTGATTGTCGTGCCCGCACAGGTGCGCCACACCGGGGACAACACTCTTGAACTCGACATCATTTTCCTCCTGCACCGGCAGCGCGTCGACGTCACAGCGCAGGGCGATGGTCGGCCCTTCGCCGGCCGTTCCGTGTACGAGTGCCACCAGTCCGGTCGGGCAGGGACGGGTGATTTCCACGCCTTCGATCTCCTGCAGTTCACGGATGATGTATTCGGTTGTCTGTGTTTCGTGGAAACTCAGTTCGGGGTGCTGATGAATATGGCGACGCCAGCGGATGATGTCCTCAACAGGAATGACGATCTCTGACATAAGTGCTCTCTCCAGAAAAGTGTTCGATTGAAAAAGTATAGGCAAAGGCCGGGTACCGCGGCATCCCCGGTTTGCTTCTTTCTGACAGAAAACAGAGCCGGTAGGTTAAAGTGCAGTACTTCTGATGTGCGTGAGGAGGTCCGGAAAAGACCTCCTCACCCTGTGTGACTGTCAGCGGCCGGCCGCTTTCAGATCCTTGAAAATATAGGCGCGGTAGCTCTCGAGCAGTTTCTTGTCCGCTGCATCCACATAAGCGCCGTTCATGAGGCGCCGGGCGTCGATGTTGGCCTGGAAAAACGGCGACGGTTTACCGGCAAGACGTTCCACGATCATCCCCGGCAGATAGACGATATCTGTCACGGGATAGTGCTCCTGCGCTGTGAGCTGGGAGTCAACCAGAGCGAAGTTGGTCAGAAAGAGCGGATTTTCGATGTTTGTCAGATACCCGTCGCTGTAGCTGATGGCGGGCTGATGATCGCCGAAGCGGACAAACATGCGCCGTCTGGCCGGATCCGAGCGCACCCAGTCCTCAAAATCCGTAATGGCCTTGTCCGAATCGAGAAGCCGGGCGGTGTAGTTGGCCAGATTCGAGAGCGCCTCACCCTGGTGATTTTTTAGCGCAGGGGCATTAGCCGCCGGCGTGTCATAAGGCCCGTGTTCGCTCATGGTGAGCACAAACACCGCCTTGGGTTTGTCTCCGGGCTCGGTTTCCAGAAGTGTGCGCGTGTACTTCATCATATCGGCTGTGCTGATATGCCAGAGGTTCTTGTTGAAGGGGGCGGGATAGCCGTAGTTCTGCGGCTGGCGGATCTGCTTCACACCCATGGCTTCATAGGCGCTTTGCGCGTTGTAGCTTGCCGGGTTAAACGGCGTGAGCACATACGTTTCGTATCCGAGGCGGTTGAGTTCGGCAAACAGAGCCTGATTCAGATGGAAGACGGCACTGTAGTAGATCGCACCGGCCTGCACCCCGAAGTCGTCCGAGCTCAGCCCGGTCAGGGCGGCAAATTCGCTTCGCCACGTGCCGCCGCCGTATGTGTGCACACGCAGCAGCCCTTCGGCCTGACGCTCACGCGGGGCAAACATTCCAAGCTCAGGCATGCCGGAGGCGACGTCTCCGACCAGAGCCGGGTTGAATGTTGACTCCTGCAGCAAAAGCACAATATCGGGCAGAGGAAGTTTCTGAGCCCGGGTCTGCAGAGCCGAGGGTTCAAGCTGCTGCTGTGCGGCAAGAAAAGCTCCGGCGTCCGCAGTGATGGTGTCTGCAGGATTCTGGTAGGTAATGCGCACAGACATGATGACATTGGTGGGAACGTTCTGCCCTTTGGGCAGCGTCACAACCCAGGTCGGCTGGTAGCTGTGCACGCTCCAGAAGCACAGTCCGACGCCGAGCACAAGACTCAGCAGTGCGGGCAGTGGTGTGCCGGGATAGCGCCGGGCGTGGCGAAAACCCGCAACGGCGATCAGCACCAGCAGAAGGCTGACGATCACAAAACCCGCAAGCGCCCAGGGATAGTGCATCACGGTTTCGGTGTTGGCCGGGTCAAGAAAGATCTGAAAGTCCGTGAAAAAGAGCTTTTCCTTCCAGAAAAACTCCTTGAGCTTACTGAGAAGCGTGAAAAAGAGAAGAATCAGCGTGGAGGCGCTGAAGGCGAAATACGGACGCTTTGAGAGCAGCGCAAGTGCACCCCAGAGTGCAAAAAACACACCGGTTGTAATGAGCACGGCGCCGGTTGAGGGACGGTAGAACCCGGTACCGATCCATGTGCCGAGGCAGATCAGCGGCCAGAGCCATCTGAGACATTTTGAGAAAAAGGATCGCATAGCAAAAGGCGACTTCTGTTCTGAGGAATGAGAAAAAGGCAGTGACATTCTAACAAAGCGATCAGCGTTGCCAGAAAAAAGCGCCGTGCGGGAGAGGCGGGATGCAGAAAAAAGAAAAGTCGAACAGCTTCTCGGAGCTCTTCGACTTTAAAAAAATCTGGTGCGCGATACTGGTTTCGAACCAGTGACCCCTGCCGTGTGAAGGCAGTGCTCTACCACTGAGCTAACCGCGCTTTAGAGACTGTTAATTTTACGGAAAAAAATACAAAAAGCAAATGGCTTTTTGCTCTATCCCATAAATGCGGGATTATCCTCGCTGACCGTTCTCCGGCACCCAGCCCATGGACATGCAGCCTTTATTGGCCAGCTCGTCGGCTTTTTCATTGCCTTCATCGCCTGCGTGCCCCTTGATCCAGAACCACTCGATATCGTGTTCGCTCACGAGGCGGTCAAGCTTCTGCCAGAGATCGGCATTTTTCACCGGATCGCGTCCTTTGGTGCGCCAGCCGTTTTTCTTCCAGTTCTGAATCCACTTGGTCATGCCGTCCTTGACATAGTTGCTGTCGACGTGCAGACGGATACGGCAGCGCCGGTTGAGAATGCTGAGTGCTTCAATAACCGCAGTCAGTTCCATACGGTTGTTGGTGGTTTCCTTTTCGCCGCCGAAAAGCTCCCTGCGGTGCTTCCCGTAAACAAGATAGGCTCCCCAGCCGCCGATGCCGGGATTGCCTTTGCAGGCGCCGTCGGTCCAGATGTCAAGTGTTGTCTGAGTTGAAGTTGTTGTCATAAAGATTGTCTGGCAGCTATGGTGTCGGGCAGCGTGAAGGCTTCTGGATGAGCTGGGCCGCCCCGCGTTTGATAGCGTCAATTTTCCCGACAAGTTTGATGCCGGGCAGACGTTTAACGGCACTGAGCATGTAAAAGTTGGCGCAGTGCGGCGCCCATCTGTCGCCGGCCTTGTTGAGCCAGCTCCAGCGTGAGAACGCTGCCTGAGTATAGCAGGAGGGGGTGTAGTGACCCCAGTAGCCGCGCTCGATCTGAAAACCGAGCAGCCCCAGCCAGTCCTTGAGACGCAGCGGATGAATAGGGGAGACCTGAGTGGGCAGATAGGCGCGGGCGCCGAGCGAGACCATCTTCTGCCTGAACCACCAAAGGCTCATCGGATTGAAGACGGTGATGATGAGCCGCCCCTCGGGACAGAGTACGCGGGCAGCCTCCCGCAGCACCTGCTGCGGTTCCCGTGTTTTGTCAAGGGTGTGCGGCAGACAGACAAGTTCGAAGCTTTCACCGCCGAACGGCAGCTGAGCGGGCGAGGCGACAACCGGCAGGCGCCCCTCCCCGACATTCATGGCATGTTTCTCGCTTGAGGTGCACATCCAGTGCCGCGGAATACTGCACTGCGCAAGGCAGTCCAGATCCGGAAGCCCCACCTGAAGAGCGTCCGTTCCGAAGGCGCCTTGTGTTTCGAGCGCATAGTGCTCAGCTTCCCACTGCGAGAGCTGCTGTCCCGGCGGAGAAGCAAGAAATCGGCTGAAAGACAAGGGACTTGACATAAATAGCAAACAAACAGCAACCGATGAGTACAATAAATAGTTATCCCGTCGGTCAGACTGATTTACAAAGAAATTAGAATGACTAACCCGTTTGCCTTATAAAATGAGGCAAATGAGTCTCTTCACCCTAGCAGTCTAAACTAACTTCGATCTTGGCATGAAAAAAGTCTGCGTCATTCCCTTACTTTGTCTCGGGTTGTGGCTGTCACAATCCCAGTTTCCGGGTCCGTTCATTGCCTCGGCGCATGCCGAAAGTACGGACGGCAGCCTGTTTTCCTCTGACGGCTCAAGAGTGGGCTCCTTCTTCGGAGACCCATCGGGGTCGTCCTCGGACAGCATTCCTGCTGACGTCTGGGAACGCATACGAAGCGGCTATCAGATGCCTCAGCTTGATTCCCCGCGTGTTGACCGATGGGTGAAATTTTATGCTCAGGATCATGCGGACTATCTCAACCGCATGTTCAACCGATCCGGACGTTATCTCTACCAGGTGATCGAAGATGTGGAGGCTCGCGGCCTTCCGACCGAGCTTGCGCTGCTGCCCTTTGTCGAAAGCGCCTTCCAGCCGGAAGCACTTTCCAAGGCAAAGGCATCAGGTCTTTGGCAGTTCATGCCGGCCACAGGCAAAACCTACAATCTCGCGCAGAACCGCTGGCGCGATGAGCGCCAGGATATTCTGGAGAGCACCCGCGCAGCGCTTGACTACTTTCAGTACCTCTACGGACTGTTCAATGACTGGCATCTCGCACTGGCTGCCTACAACTGGGGTGAAGGCAGTGTGCAGCGTGCCATCAAACGCGCTCAGGCACGCGGACAGGCGACAGACTATCTGCATCTGAGAATGCCCAATGAGACAGCCAACTATGTGCCCAAGCTTGAGGCCATCAAGCGCATTGTATCGGATCCGAAAAAATACGGCGTCACGCTGCCTGATGTGGGTAACGAACCGTATTTTGTGACGATTACCAAGGTGCGCGATATTGATACCGATGTCGCAGCCGAGCTCGCGCATATGAAGGTGTCTGATTTCCGTGCCCTGAATCCGAGCTTCAAACTGCCGGTGATTGTTGCGGCCCATGACAATCTGATGCACCTGCCGGCGGACAAGGTTGACAGCTTTATCGACAATCTGGCGAGCTGGATGGACAGCGGTCAGCGTCTCTCGAACTGGGCGACCTATGTTACGCAGCCCGGAGATACGCTGGCCTCTGTGGCTCAGAAAACCGGGATGACCGAGGCGGAAATCCGTCAGGTCAATGCCATTCCGAACGGTCGCCGTGTGGCAGCGAACTCGACGCTGCTTGTCCGGGCCGGAGAGGACCAGAGCGACATTACGATTGCCGCGGCGGATGCACGTCTTCAGCTCACACCTGCCACCACCTGGCGTCGTGTCACATACCGTGTGCGACGCGGCGATACGCTCAGCAGTATTGCTTCGCGCTGGCGCATCAGCACCAAATCGATCATCCGAACCAACCGTCTGCGCAGCAGCCGTCTGCGCCGCGGTCAGCGCCTGGTGCTGACGGTGCCGAATGTGCAGCGTACGCCGATTCAGACCGCTTCTGTGCAAAGCAGCCCCCGACCTGCCTCGAGCGGCAAAGTCAGACTGCACAGCGTGCGTAACGGCGAATCGCTTTATTCCATAGCGGCGCACTACAACATTTCGCTCGCGGATCTGCGTGAGGCCAATCCGAAGATTTCCTCGCGCATTCAGGCCGGTCAGCGTATCCGTATTCCCGATAGTGGCGAGCCGATTGAGGTGCCGAAGTTCTATGTTGTCAAGCGCGGTGACACGCTCATGGAGATTTCGCGTCAGACCGGCGCTTCGGTCAGCCAGATTCAGCGTGCAAACCGTCTGAGCAGCGCGCACCTGCGTGTGGGTCAGCGGCTTGAAATTCCGAACACACAGGAAACCCGTGCTCCGGCGAGCACCTCCCGATCTGAAAAGAGCAAGTCGGCACCCTCCAGTGCCGACGATGGGGCAGGCCGGCAGCATCGCGTCCGCAGGGGCGAAAATCTGCAGAGTATCGCCCGTCATTACGGGGTGAGCGTTTCCGCTATTCAGCAGGCTAACGGTAAAGGCCGAAGCACGAGGCTTCGTGCCGGTGAGGTGCTCAGCATTCCCAGCGGCAGTGCCGGTAGCAGTGCGGCGAGCTCTGGCGGTCAGACCTCCGGCACTTACCGGGTGCGTTCCGGCGATACGCTCGGCGTGATCGCTCAGCGCCACGGAACCACAATCCGTCAGCTCAAGCGGGTGAACGCTCTCAGATCCAACCGCATCAGTGTCGGTCAGGAGCTGAAGATCCCTTAAAATAGAGCTGTGAACACAAGGAGGTGCGGGTCATCCTGACAGATGAACCCCTCCTTTTTGCTGTAATGCTGGTGTATGCTCAGTGCAGTCCCCGCACGGACCTGAGCATGCGGCGCACTCTGCTGTAAGCAAAGCGGCGGTGCAGCATCGGGCATAAGCGAATTTTTTAATTTCAATTACTGAGAGAAAACATGGGTTTCCTAGCTGGTAAGAAGATTCTGATCACGGGCGTGATCTCCAACCGTTCCATTGCTTACGGCATTGCCAAGGCCTGTCATCGTGAAGGCGCTGAACTTGCCTTTACCTATGCCACTGACAATCACGCCGAACGTGTGATCAATCTGGCTAAAGAATTCAACAGCGACATTGTGCTGCCGATGGACGTCGGCAGTGACGAGCAGATCGACGCCGCCGTCAGAGCGCTCGGCGAAAAGTGGGACGGCCTTGACGGTCTCGTCCACTCCATCGGTTTTGCGCCTCGTGAGGCAATTGCCGGAGACTTCCTTGAAGGTCTCTCGCGCGAAGCATTCAAGACTGCGCTTGATATTTCCGCATACTCCTTCCCTGCGATTTCCAAGGCTTTCCTGCCCATGATGCAGGGGCGCGCCGGTTCCGTGCTCACGCTCACGTATCTCGGCAGCGAACGCGTTGTGCCGAACTACAACACGATGGGCATTGCCAAAGCCGCCCTTGAAGCCGGCACCCGTTATCTTGCCTCGAGCCTCGGCAAGGAAGGCATCCGCGCCAACGCGGTTTCCTCCGGTCCGATCCGCACGCTTGCCGCTTCCGGCATCAAGGATTTCAGCAAGCTGCTCGGTGTGATGGAGCAGGCCTCGCCGCTCGGCCGCACGGTGACGATTGAGGAAGTGGGCAACACCTGTGCCTTCCTCCTGTCGGATCTTGCCAGCGGTATTACCGGTGATGTGATTTACGTCGATGCCGGCTTCCATGCCATGGGTGCGGCGATGATCGAAGCCTGATACAGGCTCCCGGTTCACCGGTGCGGCAGACACTCCAGGTGCGAGAGCCTGCCGCAGCACGCCGGCGGACACTTTTCAGACTCCTCTTTTTTTGGCGAACGACTTAATGGCTAACCTCTTTAAAACAGTTGCCGTCCTGGTAAAACCCTCCGAAACCGACTCCCGTCCCCTGAAGAGCCTGATTGCGATTCTTGAAACGGAAGGCTGCGAGGTGCTGCTGTGTGAAAACAGCGCGCGACTGCTCGGCAAAGAGTGCCGCTGGCCTTATTACAGCCGCCCCGAACTCGGGAAGCGTGCCGATCTTGCTGTTGTGCTCGGTGGTGACGGCTCCCTGCTCGGTGTCGCGCGCCATATGGCCGGCAGTTCCACACCGATTATCGGTGTGAATGCCGGACGTCTCGGTTTCATCACAGATATTGTTATCGACGAGATGCAGGAGGAGATCCCGAAAGTGCTTCGCGGGGAATGCTCCCGTGATGAACGCCGTTTCCTCTGTGCGGATATTGTCCGTGACAACCGTGTCGTGGCCAGTAATGTTGCCGTTAACGATATTGGCATTACGCACGGACGGGCCGGCGGTATGGTCGAATTTGTCATCTACGTCAACGGACGTCAGATGTCGAGTCAGCTCGCCGACGGTATTATCTGCTCGAGTGCCACCGGGTCGACTGCCTACAATCTCGCAGCCGGCGGTCCGATCATGCATCCTGGACTGGCCGGTCTGTGCCTTGTGCCGGTTGCGGCACACACGCTCTCTTCGCGGCCGATTGTGCTGCCCTCGGACGTGATCGTTGAAATCGAGGTGATCAAGATCCGCGACGCCGTTGCCTACTACGATATGCAGGAATTTTTTGATGTTCAGGTCGGCGACAGGCTGAGCATCTGCTACAGTGATAAGAAACTGGTGCTCCTGCACCCGCGTTCGTACGATTACTATGAGCTGCTGCGTCAGAAACTGAAGTGGAATTTCATGCCCAGTGAAGACGTAAAACCCGTGCAGCCCAACCGCTAGTGTTGTTGTGTCTGAGGGACCGCTCCGGTCGGTCCCCGTGGAGACTTCCGTCATGTTGTTGAGCCTGAGTTTGCATGATTTTGTGATTGTTGAAGCCCTGAACCTCGACGTGCGTCGGGGTTTTACCGTATTAACGGGGGAGACCGGTGCAGGAAAATCGATTCTGATTGACGCACTCGAAATCCTGATGGGCGGGCGTGCGGACGAAACCGTGGTGAGAGAAGGCTGCGAGCGGGCTCAGATTATCGGCGAATTTTCGCCTACGCCGCAGATTACCGCGTGGCTCACGGAGAATCAGCTCGAGGATGGCGGCGCCCTGCTGCTGCGACGCACGGTCGATGCAAAGGGCAGAACCAAGGCCTGGGTCAACGGGATTGCCGTCACGGTCACACAGCTGCGCACTCTTGGCGAGATGCTGATCGATATTCACGGACAGCATGCACATCAGTCACTGCTGCGCCCGCTTTTTCAGTTGAAGCTCCTTGACGACCACGGCTCTCATGCCGATTTGCTCAAAGCAGTCAAGGAAAGCTTCAGTGCCTGGCAGAGTGCCGCAAAACGGCTCGAGGAACTCACCACCAACGCGGAGCGTACCGCAGAGAAGGTCGAAAGACTGCGCTGGATTATCGATGATCTAGAGCAGCTCTCTCCGGTTGCCGACGAATGGGAGGAGCTTAATGCGCAGCATATCCGCATGGCTCATTCCGCGTCGATCTCAGAAGGTCTCGGGCATGCACTTGAACTTCTCACTGAAGGAGATCAGGCCGTTTCCATGCAGCTCTCAAGCCTGCACGGCAGACTCTCCTCGCTCTCACGCTACGATGACAAGCTAGCTGATATAACGCAAACCCTTTCGAGTGCCATTGAGCTCGTCGAAGAGACGGCTCATGATGTCTCCCGCTATCTTGACCGCAATGAGTGGGATGAGGAGGCTTACGCTGAAATTGACCGGCGTGTGAGCCAGTACTATGATCTCTCGCGCAAGTTCAGAACAGACCCGGAAGGGCTGGTTACACTGCTCAACGAGTCCAAAGCGGAACTCAGGGAACTCACGCAGACGCTCGATGAGGCGGCACTCAGAAAAGAGGTTGCCGCGCTGAAGGCGGTTTATGAGCGGGACGCAAAGGCTCTGACTGAGGCCCGGGCTGCTGTTGCGGAACGCCTCGGGCGGGAAGTGACCGAGCAGATGCAGACGCTTGCCATGCAGGGGGCGCGTTTTGAAGTTGCTCTCACCCCCACGGATCCGAGTGAACTCGGCAGTGAGCGGTGTGAGTTCCTGATTGCCGGCCACGCCGGCGTGCAGACCCGCCCTCTGATCAAGGTCGCCTCCGGCGGGGAGCTCGCCCGTATCAGTCTTGCAATTTCCGTCATTACTGCGCAGGTTGCCCCCGTACCGACGCTTATTTTCGACGAAGTCGACAGCGGGATTGGGGGCGCGGTTGCTGAGGTTGTGGGCAGACTGCTCAAGCGTCTGGGTACTGACCGTCAGGTGCTCTGTGTGACGCACCTGCCTCAGGTGGCCGCCTGCGGGAACAATCACTGGCGGGTGGAAAAACACTACACTGGCAAGACCACGGTCAGCCAGCTGCGCGTTCTTCATGGTCCGGAGCGCGTTGAGGAGATCGCCCGTATGCTGGCGGGTGCATCGATTACGGACAAGACGCGCGCTCTTGCGGGCGAAATGCTGGAACACTAAAAACAGAAGGTTGATGAGCTATGGGTTGCTCTGTAATGATTATTGCCCGTAACGAGGCAGAAAACATCGTTGACTGCATGATGAGCTGCGCGGCGTTTGCTACGGATTTCGTGATCGTTGACGATTTCAGTACCGATGATATGGTCGAGCGCATCAAGGCAAGCCCCGTGGGGCATATTGCCCGTGTTTTCCGCCATGCGCTTGACGGGGACTGGGGACAGCAGCAGACCTACGGGATCGAACAGTGCAGGGAGGAGTGGGTTTTTCTCATTGATGCCGATGAGCGCTGCACCGAAGCACTTGCCGGTGAGATTGCGCAGAAGGTTCGCACTGCTCCTGATACCGCATACTGGACAAAGCGCATTAACCATTTTGCAGGAAAAAGGGTCAGCCATGGCCCGCTCTCGCCTGACTGGGTTCTGCGCCTGCTGCCGCAGAAAGGATCGCATGTGGAAGGACGCGTGCATCCGAAGATCTGTGTAAGCGTTCCGGAAAGCCGTCTCAAAGAGGAAATGCTGCACTTCACGTATCGTGACTGGGCTCACTATGAGTCGAAGATGAATTTTTACTCGAGACTGGCCGCGGAAAAATACTTCGGTGAGGGGCGTAAAAGCAGTCTGGGCTTTGATGTGTTTGTTCGCCCGATGGTGGCGTTCATCAAGATGTATTTCTTTAAACGTGGTTTCCTTGACGGAAGTCTCGGGTGGATGCTTTGCAAGCAGTATGCAAACTACACGATGGCCAAATACATCAAACTTGATGAGCTCAACCGGAAGAACAGATAAAACGGCGCTGAGGTCATGAGCGCTTTCCGGAACCGGACAAAACTGCCGGGAAATTGATTAGAAACATTGATCTCTCCGGCAGCAGAGGCGTTTGAGACGCAAAAAAAAACTGGGCTCTTGTTAAGATAGAGTACACCAGACTGTTTAAACGACCATTGTGTTTCTGTGAGGATACGGAAATGGCTCACCCCAACCCGCCGCTTGACTACCTTGCGTTACCAAAGCGCGAAATGCTCTTCGAGCAGGTCAGCAACGCTGTCAGTGCTCAGATTCATGCCGGCCGGTGGAAGACCGGAGAGATGCTGCCGAACGAAATTGAACTCGCTGAGGAGTTTCAGGTCAGTCAGGGAACAATGCGCCGTGCGCTGAAGCTGCTGGTGGATTCAGGTGTGCTGATCCGGCAGCAGGGACGGGGAACGTTTGTTGCGGATTTCAGCAACAACGAGGATATGCTTTACAAGCGCTATATCCATCTGATGCCGGATTTTCCTCAGCAGGAGGATCTGCTGCCATCCTCCCGGGAACTGGTGACATTCGAAGTGATTCCTTCTGACGAAGAGGTGAGCCGTGTGCTTCAGGTGCCGGTAAACACTCCGGTAATTCATGCCATCCGTCTGCTTAATTCAAAGGCGCGTCTGATCACCTATGACGAGATTTGGGCACTGGAGTCTCTGTTTGGCAAACTGACTGCGCACAACATCATCCACCACAAAGAAAAAATGCTGTACTCGTTCTACCAGAACCAGTGTGGCGTAACAGTGATCCGGTGCGAGGAGACACTCAAGGCGATTCTGATGCCGCAGGAAATCTGCGAGCGTTTTAACCTGCCGACTCCGCTGCCGGTTATGCAGGCGCTTCGCGTTGCCTATACCTATCACAATAAGCCTGTGGAATATCACCGTCAGTGGTCTCTCACTGACCGCTACCACTACAAGGTGTCTTAAGAGCGCTCACTCTGCCGGGGCTGCAAAGCCCGCGGCAGAGTTTCAGAAATTAATGCCAGCCGTAGAAGCCTCAGGCGGTTTTTCCGAGTATCGGTAAAAAAACAGAGAGGGCGTGCGCCCTCTCTATGCTTCAGTCAAAAGACTCAGAAGTACTTGGTGATACCGGTGATTACATTGAAGCTCTTATCAGTGAGCGTCTGATCAGCCTTCACGCGATCCCACTGCGAGTAGGCGCCACCGATGTAAATATCAACTGTCTTGGAGGGACGGTAGAGATACTTGGTAGCGATGCCGATAGACTGACCGTCATAACTCACGTCTGTGGCAGGGTTGTTCTGCTTGTAGTCTCGCCAGTAGACCATGGTCTGCCAGGAGGACAGACCGAACCAGACCTGAGTACCTGCGTAGATGCCATACCCTTTGAGGTTGGTTTTACGGTCGTTGGTTCCCATGGCGTCAATTTTTTCAACCCCGTTAAAGTACTGGGTCTGCAGATAGAACTGAATATCGTCCACACGGTAGCTGCCGCCGAGAGTGATAACCTGACGGTCTTTTTCAGCGCCGATGCTGCTTTCCTTACCCCAGGTGGTTCCCTCATAGACTGCAACAAGATTGAGACCGCCGGTGTTATAGCGCAGTCCTGTGGACCAGTACCGGTTGGCGCTGGATTTACCTTCCTCGCCCTTGTCCTTGTCGCTGACTGCATCAAGCTTGAGAGCATGCTGCAGTGTCAGCTGAAGGCCGGACATCATGGGAGAGCGGTATGTGATCATATTGTCCATACGGGAGGATTTCACCGGGGCTACAGCCGTGCCGAACGTACCGCCGCCAAAAGCATCCATATAGAACTGCAGGTCGTACATCCCGGAGCCGGAATTGATACCGGCAATACGGCCGGCTGCGAGTTCGCCGAGCTGCTTGTTGCTGATGCTCAGCTGGGCACCGCCTTCAAACAGACGGTTGCCTTTGAGTTCACCGGTATCCGAGCCGAAGCGGCTTTCCAGACGGAAGCCTACGGTCCAGTCCGGGTTGATCTGTTCTTTGCCCTGAATGCCGACACGTGAAGCGGTGTTCAGACCGGAGTCGAGCGCATAGGAGTCACTTTTATCGGAATCGCCGAAAAAGTTCTGATAAGCAAGACCGGTGTCGACACGGCCGTAGAGGGTGACATCAGCGGCCTGTGCTGTTGCGGTCACTGCCGCGAGTGCGGCAAAAACCGCAATCGGGAGGGTACGTTGAGCAAACATGTTGAGTTCTCCAGTAAGGGGTTGGGGTTTAGAGGAAGAAATAAGCGCCAAGCAGCATCACGAGCATGACAGGGATGGTGCGTTTGACAATTTCCAGAGGGTTGACACCGGCAATACCGGCAACCAGGATGAGACCTCCGGCAAGAGGCGAGCTCAGACGGCCGAAGGCACCTGACACCACTGCCAGATAGCCCAGTGACGGAATGGTCATGCCGAACTGAGCAGCGTGCGGTGTGACGGCTTCGTTAAATGCGAATGCAGCGGCGTCTCCGGAACCGGTCAGCAGTCCCATGAGATAGGGACCGAATGCCCCGCCTGCGCGTGCCAGTTCATTGGCCGAAGTCAATGTGGAGACGAGAAGGTCAACGACGCCTGCGGCTTTAAGACCGGCAGCAAAAACGCCGGCTGCAATGATGATCCCGAGAATGTCGGCATACCCTTTACCCATCCCGTTGAAGAAGTCCTTTGTCACTTTTGCCGGGTTGGTGCGGGTTACCACAATGGCATAAACCGTACCGATAATCATGGCAGTGGCGACACTCATCTTGAGAGTGGTCCACAGAGACACAGCAAGAAGGATCATGATGGGCACGAGAGGAGCAAGTGCATAGAGCACATTGGCTTTCTCGGGTAAATTGTTGGCGAGCTGCTGAGCCGCCGGAGTATTTGTGACATTCGGATCAGGCTTCTTGTAGTCCTTGAAGAGGAAGCACATCAGCGTAATACCGACGATGGTGGCCAGACTGAAACACAGAATCGCAGGTCCCACACGACCGATCAGATCCATGATTTCGATATTGGCCAGCTTGGCAATAAACACATTGTGAGAAACGCCCGGGTTGAAAAGTGCCGGGGTTGTCGAGGCCACAATGGCTGTTGCAGCAATGACTGGTTTGAAGCCGGCACGGATCAGGATAGGAATCATAGAGGGGCCAACGGCGGCACAAAGTCCTGCGGTGGAAGGAATGGCAATTGAGCAGAAACTGGTGACGAGCATGCATGCGGGCAGGAGCATCACCCCAAGACTTTTCAGAGGACGGGTCAGCAGAGCGACCAGATGCACATCACACTTGGTCAGAGAAACTGCAGCGGCAAACCCCATAGCTGAACAGATCGCAATAATCAGTGATCCGTTGGTCATGGATTTATCAAATTGCTGAAAAGCAACCATTGGTTGTAAAGAGGCAATTGCCATTATGAAGCCGGAGGCCAATAAAACAAGTCTGGCTTCATATCTTTTAATTAATGCGTAAATTGTGGCAATAACCACAATTGTTGAAAAAATGAGAGGAAATGACATGGTGTTATTCCTTTACCTGGAGGTAATGGGGTGCTTGAACACCATAAATTCTAGGGGTTTGATTAAAAAATACAATCAGGGAGTTTCCACAGAATTTATATCGGATATCCGATATCGGATATCATATATTTAATGAATAATTACTGGTTTATCTGATATTTGAAAATATGATTAAGGAAAATATAATTTCATCAGTTTCAACTAAAACCAGTAAATGTCATGAGTAACTGTTCACCTCTATTAAAAAAACGATGGCTGTATCTGGGGTTGTTTTGCCTGATTAACTTTTTTACAGGCGCAATCTACATCTGGAGTGTGTTCTCCGGCCCTCTGGCTGCTTATCTGAGCACACTCAACCCGGCACAAGAGGTAACGGTTGCCACGCTCGGGTCTGTGTTCGGTCTGGCGACCGGGGTTACACCTCTGCTCATGCTGACCGGAGGTTTCATCAATGACCGGTTCGGTCCGAGGCTGATCATTATGGTTGGCGGTCTGTGTCTCGCCGCCGGTTATTTTCTGAGTGCACTCGCAACATCAGTGTCTGCTCTTTACTGGAGTTACGGTATTCTTGCCGGCGCCGGAACCGGTCTGGTCAACGGCTGCACAATCAATTCGGCCGTGAAATTTTTCCCTGATAAGCGCGGGTTTGCCGGCGGGACAGTGACCGCCTGTCTGGGTATCGGCGGTGCGCTTCTTCCTTTTCTTGCCAATGCACTGATAGATACGGTTGGTATTGTCAGCACGCTTAATGTGTTTGGTGTGCTGCTCGGCTCTGTTGTCGTCTGCTCTGCGTTACCTCTTGTTAAATGCCCCGATGGTTTTTCGCAGATTTTTGCACCGAGGCAGACGGCAGAGACGACCAGGCATGACGTCAACTGCAACTGGCTGGGGATGGTGAAGTCGCACCGCTTTTATCCGCTGTTTTTTATGTTTGCCATTGTGGCTACCATGGGACTGATGCTGCTCTCCAATATTTCCGGTATTGCGAAAAATCAGATCGGTATCGGCAGTACGCTGATTGCACTGTGTGTGTCCACGCTGTCTCTGGCTAATACCGGCGGTCGGTTTCTTTCCGGCGTCCTTTCCGACAGATTCGGGCGGATGCAGACGCTCACTGCAATGCTGCTTGTAGCGATGGCTGCCCTGGCGTTGCTCTACAGCGCAGAAAAAGGTGATGTAACGCAGTTTTTTATCGGTCTGGCCGGCGTCGGACTGTGTTTCGGATCCGCTTTTGGTATTTATCCCGGACTCGTTGCTGATGAGTTCGGCTCGAAACACAACAGTGTGAATTTCTCTGTCATGGCGTTTTCCTACTCGATAGGCGGTTTTTTCGGTCCGATGATCATCCGTTCAATCGGAGCAGGGCAGCACTATGACACTGCGTATCAGATCTGTATGGGGATCTGTGTTCTGGGACTCTTATGCGCCGGCTGGTTTTTGGCGCTCAGGAAAAAGAGCTGAAAGGAAAAACATTTTATTGAATCAACGTTTGGAGAAGCTATGCAAAAGCAATATGTTGATGAGCTGGTAAGTCTTCGTCGTCAAATTCACCGTCGCCCGGAAGAGGGATGGACTGAATTTGAAACCACGTGGCTGGTTGTAAAGTATCTTCGCGGGCTCGGTCTGCCGGTAACGGTAGGCAAGGCCAATATCAATACTGACGATGTCCTGGGACGTGATCCTGATCTGGTGGAGGCTGCCATCAAACGGGCTCTTGCTCATGGTGTGCCTCAATCCTTTATTGATGAAACCGGCGGATACACCGGGGCGGTGGCGATTCTTGACACCGGCCGTCCGGGGCCGGTGACGGCCTTCCGCTCTGATATGGACTGTGTGCTGGTTCAGGAATCCTCTGACCCGAGCCACCCGCCCGCCAGACTGGGCTTTGCCTCGGAGCGGGAAGGACTGATGCACGGCTGCGGTCATGACGCTCATACGGCTGTCGGACTTGTGCTTGCCCGCTGGCTGGTTGAACACAAGGATGAACTCTGCGGACGTTTCAAGCTGATCTTTCAACCTGCCGAAGAAGGGGTGCGTGGAGCCCGCGCGATGGTGGGCTCCGGCCTTGTCGATGATGTGGACTATTTCCTCGGCGGTCATGTCGGCGGTTGTGCAACCCTTGGACAGATCGGTGTTATGGACGGCGGCTTTCTTGCCTCCACCAAGTTTGACGTGACCATCAAGGGTACGCCTGCTCATGCGGGCAACGCTCCCCAGCTCGGACACAGTGCGCTGATGGCTGCTGCGAGTGCCTGCCTGATGCTTCAGGGCATTCCCCGTCACGGTGAAGGTCCCACTCGTGTTTCGGTTGGAACGCTGCATGCCGGTGAAGGGCGCAATGTGATTCCTGCTCAGGCCAGACTGCAGATGGAGGTCCGCGGGGATACCGAAGAGGTGAACGCTTACATGCGTGACTACGTTTATGACATTTTTGCCGGTGTTGACAAGGCCTACCGTGTGCAGTCTGAAATTACCATTGCCGGAGAAAGCACAACCCTGGTGCAAAGCCCTGAGCTGTATGACGTTGTAGAAGAGGTCATGCATGAAATTGATGGTGCTACGGTGATTCCGCGTGTGCATGTGCCCTCCGGTTCAGAGGACTGTGCACTCTTTATCCGCCGCGTGATTCAGCATGGCGGACAGGCAGCCTTTATTCTGTATGGCTGCAACCATCCCGGACATCACCGTCCGACATTTGATATTCAGGATGAGCAGAGTCTGCCGCTCGCGTTTCAGGTTTTCAGCGGCTTTGCAAGAAAGGTCAACGGTCTGGATAAGTAACGGCGCGCATTGCGCTTAAGTGTGAAAGCAAACGGCCTCAGAGATTCTCTGAGGCCGTTTGTTCAGAAAAAAAACGGAATCAGGCCAGCATGCCCTGCATGGTGCTGACGACCTCTTCGACGCTGGGCCAGCCTTTTTTGGCATCCCCGAGGACAACAGCCTTCGGATTCCAGGGACGGGTACGGTCGATATCGGTTACACCGATAAGCGTGATCTGCTTTGCGCCGACGGCTGCCGCAAGATGGCTCACGCCGGAGTCGTTGGCAATCACGATCGCAGCCTGGCGTGCCAGTGCGGCATAGTTGCCGAGTGTGGTCGGGGTGAGGATGCGTGCATCAGGACAGGCGGCTCTGGCTTCGTCAACCTCATGCTGCGAGGGGAAGACAATCGGCTCCACGCCGAGGTCACGCAGAGGTTTGCACAACTCATTGAAATGCGCCCAGGCTTTAACCTGACCGTGGTGCATACCGCGGGCGACCGGGGCAAGAAGGGCAAATTTCGCCGGCAGATTGTGTTCGTTGGAGAGATTGCGAGCAGCAGCCTCATGGCGAGCAAGCACTTTCAGTCCCAGCTCTTCGGGAACCTTATCCCAGGCAGGTGTGCCGCCCCAGGCTTTGATCGCTTCATGAGCAAGGTAAAAGAAACGTTCGACCTCATGCATGGGACCCGGCTCAGGGATGGCATGCTCGAGCAGGAAGCGGCGCCCGTCAGTGGCAAGCCCCGTGCTTTTGAGACGGCCCACGCTGAAAAGCAGCGCGGAGCTGAAGGAGTTCGGAAAGAGCAGACCGCGGGGATCGGGACCCACGTGCTGGCTCAGATAACGGATGCGTGTGAGGTCTTCTGTGACATGTCCTTCAATCGGGTCAAAGCGCCAGCCCATCCCGCTCATCAGATCCTCAGCCCAGCGCTTGCCCGCAAGCATTGGCGTAAACCCGCTCGCTTCGAGCAGACGCAAAGCAGGCAGGGTCATACAACAGTCACCAACGTGATTGGGAAGACGGCAAAGAATCGTAGACATGGAGACTCCACAGGAGTAAAGCAAACAGGTAGGCCATATTGTAGCGCATAGCCGGCCTGTACAGATGGTTACCAACAGGGAGCTGCAGCGGTGTGAATCAGGCTGGGAGGACACTACAAAACGCCATAAACCTTGTATGATGAGAGACCTGATTTTCACAGGCCTGAACCTACTCAAGAATTTATGCTCAAACTGCCCTTTGTTGACAATCCGGCGCTCATGCGCCTGTTCCGGTATCTGCCTCCCTACAAGCACTATCTGATCCTTGCTGCTCTGGCGATGGTGGCGAGCGGCGGGGCATCCTCGCTCATAGCCATGATGCTCGGGAAGCTGACTGATATGGGGTTTTATGACAAGAACCCTGCGGTCGTCTACTGGGCTCCGCTTGCGCTCATCGGTATTTCGGTGCTCTACGGGGGATCGCAGTTTCTGAGTTCCTACTGGCTGGCCAAAGTCTCGCAGTCTGTTCTTCGCAGCATCCGTATGGAGATGTTCTCACGCGTGCTCAACTGGGGTGACTGGTCGTTTCAGGAAAACCGCTGCGGCAGCGTGCAGGCGAAGTTTATTAATGAGGCCTCTGTGGCACTTGGCGGCGCCGCCAGTGTGATGACCACGATTATCCGTGACTGCATCCAGATTGTCTGCCTGATTTGTGTGCTGATTTATCACAACTGGCTTCTGACACTGGTGACCTTTGTCATTGCGCCTTTGCTGGCGCTGGTTCTGCGCTGGGTCAACAAGCGCATCAAGGCGATTACGAAAAAAACGCAGACCTACTTCGGCTCTCTGATAACGGTGATTCAGGAGGCTTATCACGGCTCGAGGGTTGTGAAAATCTATGACGCAAAAGCCTTCGAAAACAACCGTTTCTCTCAGGTCAACAGTGAGCTTGCCTCTCTGAACCTGAAGGCGGCAAAGGTAAATGCCGCCGGTACACCGCTCACACAGCTCATCTCTATGACCGGTGTCTCGGTGGTGATCGTGTTTGCACTGCTGCAGGCGCAGCGTGGCGAAATCACGATCGGTGAGTTCACCACCTTCCTCTCCGCACTGCTGCTTCTGATGGCGCCGATCCGCCATCTCTCCGGCCTCAACGGGACGACGGCGGCAATGACGGCCGCTTCCGAGAGCCTTTTCGGCATGCTCGATATCGAACCCGAGAAGGATCCGGGAGATAAAGAGCTGACCGGCTACAAGGGAGCCATCCGTTTTGATCATGTGGGCTACCGCTATCCGAGCTCAGAGAAGTGGGCAATCAAAGACTTTTCCATCGACGTGAAGCCCGGTGAGGTGATCGCCCTTGTGGGGACCTCCGGTTCCGGAAAATCCACAATTATCAATATGCTTCCGCGTTTTCTTGTGCCGACCCGGGGTGATATTTATTTTGACGGCGTCGCCCAGAGCGAGATGACACTCAGAAGTCTTCGTGCTCAGATGGCACTGGTAAGCCAGGAGGTGGTCATCTTTGATGACACGATTGCCGGCAATATTGCTTACGGCTGTGCCGACCGCGTCTCGCGTGAAGCCATTGAACAGGCGGCCGAAGCGGCTGCACTCGGAGACTTTATCCGTTCTCTGCCTGACGGGCTTGAAACCAGAGTCGGTGCCGAAGGTTCACAACTTTCCGGCGGTCAGCGTCAGCGCATTTCAATCGCACGTGCTATTTTGAAAAACGCCCCTGTACTGCTTCTTGACGAGGCAACGAGTGCGCTTGATACGGAAAGTGAAAAACACATTCAGGAGTCGATCAACCGGCTTATGCAGGGGCGGACAACATTTGTTGTGGCGCACCGTCTTTCGACAATCGAGCATGCTGACCGCATTCTCGTGATGAAAGAGGGTGAGGTGGTTGAAGAGGGCAACCATGAGACGCTGCTGGCAAAGGGCGGCGCCTATGCGAGCCTGTATAACATTCAGTTCAATAACGCCAGAGCCACCAGAAGCGAGGCTCAGGGAACACTGAATCAGACGGAATCCGCTCACTGACAGGGTGACGGCCGTCAAAGGTTAGACCGGAGTGCTGCGGACGGACCATGAACAGGCCCGCAGCTTCCGGTTTTTGTGAGTAACAGCAATGTTGGTCAAATAATTATGGATATCTGTGTATTCGACATGTTTCGTGTCGGCATCGGCCCGTCCTCCTCACATACAGTCGGCCCACTGCGGGCTGCCGGGGCTTTTGTGGATACGCTGCATGAAAAGGGGCTGCTTGAAGGAGTGAGCAGTGTCCGGGTGGAGCTCATGGGCAGTCTTGCTGCCACAGGGCGCGGACACGGTACTGACATTGCTGTCATGCTGGGGCTGATGGGGTATACCCCGGAAACGCTGGATCCGGACGCGGTCAACGACCTTATCGGGCATGTTCGCGAGAAGAAAAAAATTGCGCTCGCCGGCCGGAAGGAGGTCGATTTTGATCCGGAGTGGGATATCCGCTTCAGTCCGGACCATGTGCCGCAGTACCACACCAATGCAATGGAAATCACCGCGCTGCGTCGTGATATTCCGCTCTATACCCGTCGCTACTATTCAATCGGCGGGGGATTTGTCATCGCTGCAAAGGAGTACGCCCCTGAGGTTCCCGAAATTGTCCCTGCGGATGCGGATGCGCCTGTGCAGCCTTACCCGTTTAACAACAGCACCGAGCTGATGACCTGGTGCCGGCAGACCGGTCTGAGTATTGCCGAGATTGTCCGCGCCAATGAACGCGTGCGTTTGAGCGATGACGAGATTGATGCGCGGCTTGACGGTATCTGGCAGGTGATGAGTGAGTGTCTTGAACGCGGGTTCCGTCAGAGCGGTGTGATGCCCGGTCCGATGAAAATCATGCGCCGGGCTCAGAAAATGAAAAATGCTCTGCTTCGCCAGGGGGATGATCCGCTTGTCGTGCTTGACTGGGTCAATGCCTATGCGATTGCCGTGGCTGAAGAGAATGCCTCTGGCGGGCGTGTGGTGACTGCCCCCACCAACGGGGCGGCAGGCGTGATTCCGGCGGTGATTGAGTATTACCTCAAACATGTGCCGGGGTGTAAACTCAGCAATGTGCGCACGTTTCTTCTCACGGCCGGTGCCGTGGGCATGATTTTCAAAAATAATGCCTCCATCTCCGGTGCCGAAGTCGGCTGTCAGGGGGAAGTGGGCGTGGCGTGTTCCATGGCCGCCGCCGGTCTCACTGCTGTGCTGGGCGGTACCCCGGATCAGGTTGAAAATGCTGCCGAGATCGGAATGGAACATAATCTCGGTCTCACCTGTGACCCTGTTGCAGGGCAGGTGCAGATTCCGTGCATTGAACGTAACGCCATAGCGGCCGTCAAGGCGATTAATGCGGCACGCATGTCCATGCGTGGAGACGGCTCACACTATGTGAGCCTTGATCAGGTCGTTCAGGCCATGTATGAAACAGGCCGGGACATGCAAAGTAAGTACAAGGAAACGAGTCGAGGAGGGCTGGCTATCCGTCTGGTCGGGTGCTAGCAGAAAATTAAGTCTGATGCTGTTAGGAGTTTTTTTTGGCATAGTCGCCTGCATGATCTGGGGCGGGGTGTATATTGCTCCGCTTCTTCTGCCCACTTATGATCCCGCGGTCATCGCGACGGTCCGCTATGTGGTTTTCGGTTTGCTCTCCTGCGGTATCGGTATTGTCCAGTGGCGCGAGCTCAAACACTATCGCGCCTCGGACTGGTATCAGGCTGTCCTGCTCGGGGTGGTCGGCAATATTTTCTACTACTGGCTGCTCTCTGAGGCTGTTCAGCATGCCGGGGCGCCGATCACTGGTGCTTTCTCCGCCATGATCCCGATTCTTTGCGCCCTTATCGGCAACTATCAGGAAAAAAATGTCGAGCGCAGAGTCGCCTGGAAGTCACTGGTCTTCCCGCTTATTCTGATCGCGGTGGGAATGGGCTGTCTGAACGGTACGGAGTTCCTCTATCTCGTGGGCTCGGGCCGTGTGAGCAGTGTGGAATTCTGGATCGGCGTGCTTTATGCGATCGGCTCGCTGCTTGTCTGGACCTGGTATCCGCTCAAGAATGCCCAGTGGCTCATCAATAATCCGGAGCGCTCTTCGAGAGGCTGGTCCACTGCGCAGGGCCTGGCACTTTTCCCGGCCTCTCTGATTCTGCTGGCTTATTTCTGGAGCACTGCTCCGGCAGAGACCGGTCTGCTGGGTGAGACGCCCGAACTCTTTATCACGATCTGTATTCTGCTCGGGACGGTCTGCTCCTGGGTCGGTATTCTTTTCTGGAATCTCATGAGTCAGCGTCTGCCGCCGGCCCTCGGCGGCCAGATGATTATTTTTGAGACTGTCTTTGCAGTGATCTATGCACATATCTGGCGCGAGAGCCTGCCCTCGACGCTGATGGTGGTCGGCATCGGTCTGCTTCTGCTTGGTATTGCGCTTGCCATGCGGGTGTTTCAGGAGGCCAAACGCCATGCACACGAGCCTCAGCACCCGACAGCTCAGATGTCCTGAGCGTTTTGACTGCGTTCTGTGCCCGTTGCGGCGTCTCTGTCTGCGGCAGTCCGCAGCGGGTTTTTATGGTCGCGGGTGCGATACATCGATACAATTGTTCGTATAGCTAAAATTCGAATCTCCTCACCACAAAGAAAAAAGCACTGAGGATCAGCGTGGATACTATTCTTATCAACTGCACACCCCGGGAAACGCGTGTCGCCATCCTGAGCGACGGGGTGCTGCAGGATCTTTTCATCGAGCGCGTCAAAGCCCGCGGCCTGGTAGGCAATGTCTACTGGGGACGCATTGTGCGCGTACTCCCCGGCATGCAGAGTGCCTTTGTTGATATCGGGCTCGAACGCACAGCCTTCCTTCACGTCTCCGATATGCCTGAAGCGCATCAGGAAAACGGTGAGGTGCTGCCCATTGAACGCCTTCTCCGGGAAGGTCAGTCGGTCATGGTTCAGGTGAGCAAGGATCCCATCGGTACCAAAGGGGCCAGACTGACCACCGTGATTTCACTGGCCGGCAGAAAGCTTGTCTATCTGCCGGGCGACAGCCATATCGGCGTTTCGCAGCGTATCGAAAGTGAAGAGCAGCGCGAGGCGCTGCGTGCCATGATGGTGGCGCTGCGTCCGGAATCCGAAAAGGGCGGCTACATTATCCGTACCAGTGCCGAAGAGGGGGCGACGGAGCAGGAATTTCTTGACGACATGGCCTATCTGGGGCGTCTGTGGACGAATATCCGTGAGCACTCTCTGAAGACCAGCGCCCCGGCGCTTCTGTACCGGGATCTCTTTCTCGATGCACGGGTGCTGCGCGACATGGTCCATCAGAATACGGCAACGGTGGAAATTGATAACCCGGAAAACTTTGCCAGACTCACGGAATTTGCCGAGCGCTTTGTCCCCAATGCCAAGAACCGTCTGAAGCTCTACGACAACGACATTCCGCTCTTTGACATGTACGGCGTCGAAGATGAGATCGAACGGGCGCTGCAGCGCCGGGTTGATCTCAAGAGCGGCGGTTATCTGGTGTTTGACCAGACTGAGGCAATGACGACGATTGACGTTAACACCGGCGGCTATGTCGGCAAACGTGACTTCAGTGATACGGTTTTCAAAACGAATCTTGAGGCTGCACAGACAATCGCAAGACAGCTGAGGCTGAGAAACCTTGGCGGTATCATCATTGTCGACTTCATTGATATGGCGACCGACGAGCACCGTGAGGCGGTGCTCAACGAGCTGCGCCGTGCAATCTCCACAGACCGGACCAAGATGACCGTGAGCAACTTTACCGAACTCGGTCTGGTGGAAATGACCCGTAAACGTACTCGCGAGTCGCTTGCTCACGTGCTCTGTGAGCCCTGCCCCATGTGTGAGGGGCGCGGCGAGATCCGTACGGCGCGCACCGTCTGCTACGCGATCATGCGGGAGATTGTCCGTCTGAGCAAGCAGTACAAGGAAACGAAGGAGTTCCGGATCGTGGCGAGCCGCTCTGTGGTCGATATGTTCATGGAGGAGGAAAGCCCTGCACTGGAGATTCTGCAGTCACTCGTGGAAAAGCCTGTGCTGCTCGAGCTCGAGACCGGATATTCGCAGGAACAGTACGACGTGATTCTGGCCTGAACGACATTAAGGATGAGGAGCCTAAATGGCATCGAATAATAGTGAACAGACTTTTTACTGGTATGACTTTGAAACGTTTGGCCTGAATCCGCGGTTCGACCGCCCGGCACAGTTTGCCGGGATGCGGACTGATCTGAATTTCAATCCGATCGGTGACGGGGAGGTTTTCTACAACCGCCCCTCAAAGGACTATCTCCCTTCATTTCAGAGCATTCTGATCACAGGTATCACGCCGCAGCAGTGCGATACAGAGGGCATGTCCGAGGAGGAGTTCGCCAGACAGATCTGGCAGCGCTTCAATACGCCCGGTACCATCAGTCTCGGCTACAACACACTGCATTTTGACGATGAGGTTTGCCGTTTCCTTTTCTGGCGCAACTTCCTCGACCCCTATACACATCAGTGGAAGAATGACTGCTCGCGCTGGGACATCTTCCCGCTTACCTGTGCCGTCTGGTCGCTCAGAGGCGATTCAATCAAGTGGCCGACATGGCAGGATGCGGCAAGCTACGGTATTGCCGGCGCGGAAAACCGGGAAGGGTACTGCTTCAAGCTTGAGTGTCTCACACGTGCCAACAGCATGGAACATATGAAGCCGCATGACGCCCTCTCGGACGTGGTGGGCACCATGGCACTCGCCCGTCTGATTGCCCAGAAGGAACCCCGACTCTGGCAGTGGGCACTGGAAAACCGGCACAAGGACAAGGTCAAAGAGGCGCTCTCCAAGGGACCGGTTCTCTGGATTGACCCCAGACACGGGCAGAAGCGTGGCTTTGCCCGTCTTGTGCTGATGATCGGTATGAATGCGCAAAAAGGCAACGAGGCTTTTGTGTGGGATCTCTCGCACGACCCGGAAGAACTCAAAGGGCTCTCCCCTGAAGAGTGGCAGCAGCGTCTGTTCCCCTCGAGAGAGGCTGTGGCAGGCGGAATCCGTCCGCTGCCGATCTACCGTCTGGCGATCAACGGTTCGCCTTTTGTCTGCTCCTCGCTTGCGGTGCTCAGTGATGAGCGGGCTGCAAAATACGGGATTGATAAGGCGAAGGCCGTGGAGCATGCTGAAAAACTCTCTCCCATGCTGGCCACTCTGCAGGGGCCGCTCACCTATTTCTCCGAGCACGCCGTGCTTCCCTCCGAGAGCAATATCGATCTTGCGCTCTACAGCATCGGATTCCCGAGTAATGCCGACAAGGAACGGATTGTGCGTGTGCGGGCAGGTGACGGGGACTATCTTGCCCGTGCGGTTGAAAAGCGTGAAATCGTTTTTGAAAACACCCGCTATAACGATCTGCTTCTGCGCTACCGGGCCCGAAACTGGCCTGAGAGCCTCAGTGACCGGGACCGTGAGGCGTGGCTTGCCCACTGCCGTGAGCAGCTGCTCAATGATCAGGGCAGCCCCCGCTCAATGACGAAATTCCAGGAGGAGATTGACCGGGTGGTTGAAGCAAGTCAGGAAAATGAAGCCGTCATTGAACTGGCGGAAAAACTTTACAACTGGGGCGAATACCTGTGCGAACTGGCGCAGGGCGCCGAAGATAACGGTCCGGAAGAGGACATTGGATAAAGGGGGTAGCTATGTCTGTTAAAGTCGCATTTTTAGGCCTCGGTAACATGGGTTACCCCATGGCGGGTCATCTTGTTAAGGCGGGCTTTGATGTGACGGTTTATAACCGAACCGCCGCCAAAGCCCGTGAGTGGGTGGCCACTTACGGCGGGACGTGCGCAGCCACACCGCGCGAAGCGGTCAGGGATGCCCGCTGGGTAATGATGTGTGTGGGTAACGACAACGATGTGCGCAGCGTGGTCTACGGTGAAAACGGAGCGCTCGCGGGGATGTCCCCGGGCAGCACGCTGGTCGACCACACGACGACATCCGCGCTGCTTGCCGAGGAACTCGGCAAGGCGGCTCAAGCGGCCGGTGTGCGTTTTATGGATGCACCGGTCTCCGGCGGCCAGAGCGGCGCGCAGAACGGCAAACTCACGGTGTTCTGCGGCGCTGATGAGGAGGTTTTTGAACAGGCGCGCTCAATCCTCGGTGCCTACTCTGTCTCGATTGAACGGTTCGGTCCCGTCGGACAGGGGCAGCGTGTGAAGATGGTCAACCAGATCTGCATTGCCGGTGTGGTGCAGGGGCTCTCCGAGGCGATCGCATTCGGTCTGAATGCCGGTCTTCCGATGGACAGGGTTATGCCCGCGCTCAGTCTCGGCGCCGCCGGATCCTGGCAGATGGCCAACCGCTCAAAAACCATGATTGCCGATGAGTTCGATTTCGGTTTTGCCGTTGACTGGATGCGCAAGGACCTCGGTATTGCTCTGGATGAGGCCAAAAGAAACGGTTCCTCTCTGGCGATCACTGCACTGGTTGATCAGTTCTATGCGGAAGTTCAGGCCAGAGGCGGCAGCCGCCTTGATACCTCTTCCCTGATCACGCGTCTGCCGCGTCCTGCAGAGAAGAAGTCCTGACAGCAAAAACTTGTCTGTTGAGTGAATTTGCTAGAATAGGCAGATCCTGCACTTGAAAAGAGTAGCGGGCAGGGTGCTGACGCCTTCTGCCCGCTTCAGTGTTTCAGGGCAAGCAGATTTTTTGTTTCCTAATGAGTGGGGTGGCGGTCTCCTGACCGTTTGTGTGCAAGTGCCTGTGATGCTGCACTTCTTTACGCTGCCTCTCAAAGTATTTTTAGCGTTTGGAATAAACCGATGAGTTCTGAAGCTCTCACGCCTGATACCCCTCAGACGACTAACTTTATCCGCAATATCATTGAGGAAGATCTGGCCCGCGGTGCCAACTCCCCCCGCCTCTGGTGCGGACACCCCGCCCCTTACAGTGAACAGGCGGAGCAGGGGGTGCCTGATACGGCAAAGATCCGTACGCGTTTTCCGCCCGAGCCCAACGGGTATCTGCACATCGGCCACGCCAAGAGCATCTGTCTCAATTTCGGTCTGGCACGGGCCTACGGCGGTGCCTGCCATATGCGTTTCGACGACACGAATCCTGAAAAGGAAGATCAGGAGTACGTTGACGGTATCAAGGACAGTGTGCGCTGGCTCGGTTTCGACTGGAAGTATGAAGGCGAGAACAACCTGTACTTCGCGAGCTCGTATTTCGATTACATGTACGCCTTTGCGGAACATCTGATCCGCACGGGTTACGCCTATGTGGATGAGCAAAGCGCCGAGCAGATGCGTGAAAACCGCGGCACGCTCAAGGAACCGGGCAAAAACTCGCCCTTCCGTGACCGTCCTGTGGAGGAGAACCTGCGTCTGTTCCATGAAATGCGTGACGGCAAGCATCCCGAAGGCTCCATGGTGCTGCGTGCCAAGATTGACATGGCCAGCCCCAACATCAACCTGCGTGATCCGGCCATTTACCGCATCCGTTTTGCCGAACACCATGCCACCGGCAACAAGTGGTGCATCTATCCGATGTACACCTTTGCCCATCCGATTGAAGACAGTCTGGAAAATATCACGCACTCGATCTGCACGCTTGAGTTTGAAGATCAGCGCGCGTTCTACGACTGGGCGCTTGAACGGGTGATCCCTGTGCTGCGCACGCCGCAGTACGAGGAGGCGCTTCTGATTCTGCGTCAGATGGCCTCCGGCGAGGACGACCGCGGACTGGCGTTTGTCGCCCGCGTGATGGACTCGCTCAACAAGCTCGGCAACAGCCTGCCTGAGGAAAAGGCAAAGAGCATTCTGGCCTCCTTCGACGGTGTGGCGCCGACGGCTTTTGACGAGAAGGTTGCCCAGTTCTTCGCTCTGATCCTTCAGTATCCGGAAAACTTTACGCCGGTGATGCAGGCCGGGCTTGATGTTGTCCGCCCGAATTTCTTCCTGCTTTCGCATCAGTACGAATTCAACCGTCTGAACCTCACCTATGTGGTGGTGAGCAAGCGCAAACTCATCCAGCTCGTTCGTGAACATCACGTTGACGGCTGGGACGATCCGCGCATGCCTACCATCGTCGGTCTTCGCCGTCGCGGCTTTACGCCGGAAAGCCTGCAGCTCTTTGCTGAACGCTGCGGTGTCTCCCGTGTTGCCGGCGGCTGGATTGAATACTCGGTGCTCGAACAGTGCCTGCGTGAGGATCTTGAAGAGCGTGCCGAACGCCGTGTGGCGGTGATGCGTCCGCTCAAACTCATCATTGACAACTATCCCGAAGGTCAGCACGAAACACTGATGGCGAACAATCATCCTCAGCATCCGGAAATGGGTGAGCGTGAAATCACGTTCTCCCGCGAACTCTGGATCGAGTCCGAAGACTTCGCTGAAGTGCCGCCCAAGGGCTATCGCCGTCTGACCATTCCTCAGGACGGCTCCGAGGCTAAGCCTGTGCGTCTGCGCTACGGCTATGTGGTGGTGCCCACCAGTGTTGACAAGGATGAGAACGGCAATATCACAGCGGTTCACGCCCGGTATCTTCCGGAAACCCGCTCCGGTACGGACGGCAGCATGAGCGTGAAGACCAAGGCGACCATCCACTGGCTTGATGCCAGAACGGCTGTTCCCGCGGAAATCCGTGTCTATGACCGTCTCTTCAACGTGCCGCATCCCGATGAAGGGGAGGGGAATTTCCTGGATCGCCTGACGCCGAATTCCAAGGAAGTGCTTTCCTCGTTTGTGGAACCTGCGGCCGCTGAAGCGGAACCGGATACGAAATTCCAGTTTGAACGTAACGGCTACTTTGTTGCTGATCGCGAAGATCACACGAAGGAAAAACCTGTGTTCAACCTCGCTGTCGGTCTGCGTGACAGCTGGGGAAAGTAATTTTTCCAATCAGTGGCGGATCGGACTGAACCCCTTCCGGCACAGAGAAAAAGAGACGATAAATCAAAAAAGGGTGGCCCTGTGCCACCCTTTTGGCTACTCCGGCGCCCGACGGGCGTACAGACTCGGATGATCAATTTCATGGTACAGAAAAACACGCTTACCCCCCC
>OGMW01000618.1_pt1 | contig 37014 bp, 32 predicted proteins | sample 1573281 | NCBI WGS metagenome assembly OGMW01 (sample SAMEA2581907, study PRJEB24529) | metagenome | biome: Human gut stool | place: China | collected 2011 | reverse complement strand
TTCCCGACCTACACCCTTAGCAGGGGCGCCTCTTCGGCCTCTTGAGTATTTCTCCTTATTACCGTAGCTAATTATCATTTATTAAGTTTGTCGGGCGAACTCGCCAGACGCAGGATTAATTATACAAGCTATAGTTCTTTTTGTCAACAACTTTTTTCATCTTTTTTTACCATCTTTTTACAGTATGATTTTTCTCTATACTTTTATACCAGAAAAGCGGGGAATCAACTCCTTTTCCGGCTGTCGGTTCTCCGCTTTCTCATCTGATATTATTTCTGATATTCCTTGATTGCCGTCTCATACAGGTTATTTCCCTGGGAATCGATCACGACGACCACCGGAAAATCTTCTACTTCCAGTTTCCGGATTGCCTCAGTTCCAAGATCATCGTAGGCAACGACCTCCGACTTTTTGATGCGCTGGGACAATAGTGCCCCCGCACCGCCGATTGCAGCGAAGTAGACGGAACCATTTCTCACAATAGCATCGATCACCGCCTGACTTCTCTTCCCTTTTCCGATCATGGCACCCAGGCCAAGGTCTAAAAGCTTCGGCGCGTACTTATCCATACGGCTCGCCGTTGTTGGTCCCGCAGACCCGATAGGACGTCCCTCTCTTGCCGGGGACGGTCCCATATAGTAGATGACGTTTCCCTGCATCTCGATGGGCAGAACTTCCCCCGCGTCCAGCGTTTCCTGCATTCTCTTATGCGCTGCGTCTCTCGCTGTATAGATGGTTCCCGTAAGAGTCACGTAGTCCCCGGCCCGGAGAGACACTGCATCTTCTTTCTTAATTGGTACACTGATCTGTCTGTCCATGGTTTCCTCCTGTTTCTCTTATTAAATAACGCGATGCGCATGACGGTTTACATGACAGCAGATATTCACTGCCATCGGAAGTCCCGCGATATGCGTCGGATATGTCTCGATATTGACGGCCATGGCAGTCACACGACCGCCGAGTCCCCCCGGTCCGATTCCGAGACCGTTGATCTTTTCAAGCATCTCTTTCTCCAGGTCTCTGACATATGGAACCGGAGATTCCTCTTCCAGATTTCTCGTCAGGGCATGCTTTGCCATCAGGGCGCACTTTTCAAAGGTTCCGCCGATACCGACGCCGACCACCATAGGAGGACAGGCATTCGGACCAGCGTCACGGACAGCCTCTAATATCTTCTCTTTCACACCCTCAATGCCATCAGCCGGCTTCAACATGAACACGCGGCTCATGTTCTCGCTTCCGAATCCCTTCGGCGCAACAGTGATGTCCACCTGGTCCCCGTCTACGATCTCGTAATGGATGATCGCCGGGGTGTTGTCTTTTGTATTCACGCGGTCGATAGGATCACGGACAACAGACTTTCTTAAGTATCCGTCCACGTATCCCTGTCGGACGCCTTCATTGATGGCATCCGTCAGATTACCTCCCTCGATATGTACTTCCTGCCCGACTTTAATGAAAACGACGGCCATGCCCGTATCCTGGCAGATCGGGATCATATCTCTTCCGGCGATCTCAAGATTCTCCTGAAGCTGATTTAAGATCTGTTTTCCAAGAGGAGATTCTTCCTTCTCCACGCTCTCATTAAATACTTTTTTCATGTCATCCGAAAGGAAATGGTTTGCCTCGATGCACATTTCCCGGATGTTTTTTGTGATCTCACTCGCCTGAACGGTTCTCATAGACGATTTTCCTCCCGATTACTTTTTTGGATTGATTGCCATCGAACGGATTTCTTCCGGACATTCATGATGGCCTATTATTATGAAAAATACAGGAATCCGGCATTCCCGGATTCCTGTATCCAATCACTCCAGAGTCAGAAATCCTGTTTTATGGACGAATGGCGGTCTCATAACCGCTCTTCATATTCATGAACATTACTCCTCCGTGGTCTCCCCGTCCTCATTCTCCATGGATTCCGGATCTTCCACATTTTCGTCCTCCTCATCCTGGCGGCTGCTTTCCCGGACTTTCGCGATGGAAGCAACGCGGACATTGGAGTCGGCATCAATGCTCATCAGTTTTACGCCGGATGTGTTTCTGCCGATCACGGAGATATCGTCAACACTCATGCGGATCAGAATTCCTTCATTGGTGATCAGCATGATGTCTCTTCCATCGTCGAGCAGTTTCATTCCGACAAGATTTCCTGTCTTTTCTGTCACATTATAGCAGAGAAGTCCCTTACCGCCGCGCAGCTGCAGCTTAAATTCAGAGATTCTCGTTCTCTTTCCGTATCCCTTTTCCGATACAACGAGCATGTACTCGCCCTGGCTTGCCATCTGCATGCCGACAACTTCATCGCCCTCATCGAGCTTCATGCCGATCACGCCATAGGAAACACGGCCGGTAATTCTCGCATCCGTTTCCTTGAAGCGAATGGACATACCGAATTTTGTAGCGAGGAAGATATCCTCGGTATTATCTGTCACTTTTACCTCGATCAGCTCATCACCTTCACGGAGCAGGATCGCCTGGAGACCCGTCTTTCTCATGTTGCTGTACTCGCGCATCGGGGTCTTCTTTACCATACCGTTCTTTGTGGCCATAAAGAGGTACTTGTCATCATCGATCTCACGCATCGGGATCGCCGCTGTGACCTTTTCACCAGACTGAAGCTGTAAAAGGTTCACGATAGCCGTTCCGCGGGCTGTTCTTCCTGCCTCCGGGATCTCGTAGGCCTTGATCCGGTAGCATCGTCCTGTGTTCGTGAAGAACATGATATAGTGGTGGTTCGTTGTCATGAGAAGATCCTCGATGAAGTCCTCATCGATGGTCTGCATTCCCTTGATTCCCTTTCCGCCGCGGTTCTGGCTCTTGAAATTGTCCACGGACATTCTCTTGATGTATCCAAGATTGGTCATGGCAATTACAGTGTCATCGTCGGAGATCAGGTCTTCCACGGACATATCATCGTCAAAGCCTATCTTTGTCCGTCTGTCGTCACCGTATTTCTCGGAGATCACAAGGATCTCTTTCTTGATCACACTTAATAATTTATTTTCATCTGCAAGGATTGCACGCAATTCCGCGATTTTTGCCTCCAGTTCTTTGTACTCGTTCTCGAGCTTCTCGCGTTCCAGACCTGTGAGAGCGCGCAGACGCATGTCCACGATCGCCTGTGCCTGCGGGTCTGTGAGTTCAAAGCGCTCCATGAGGACGCGTTTCGCCTCTGCGACATTTGCGGAGCCGCGGATGATCCTGATGACCTCATCGATATGATCTAAGGCCTTTAATAAGCCCTCTAAGATGTGGGCGCGTTCCTCGGCCTTATTTAAGTCGTACTTCGTTCTTCTCGTCACAACGTCCTTCTGGTGGTCCAGATAGTACTCTAACATCTGGAGGATATTGAGGACCTTTGGCTCATTGTTTACCAGTGCAAGCATGATCACACCGAAGGAATCCTGCAGCTGTGTATGCTTTAAGAGCTGGTTTAAGAGGACGTTCGCGTTCACATCTCTCCTGAGTTCGATGTTGATGCGGATTCCCTCACGGTTGGACTCATCGGTGATTCCGGTGATTCCGTCAATCTTTTTCGTCTTTACGAGCTCCGCGATCTTCTCGATGAGTCTTGCCTTGTTGACAAGGTACGGAAGCTCTGTGACGATGATATGGCTCTTTCCGTTCGGAGCTGTCTCGATGTTTGTCACCGCGCGGACTCTGATCTTCCCGCGGCCTGTGCGGTACGCTTCTTCGATTCCTCTCGTTCCCAGGATCTCAGCTCCAGTCGGGAAATCCGGTCCTTTGATGATCTGTAAGATCTCCTCCATGGAGGTCTGTCTTCCTTCTTCCACCTGGTTGTCGATGATCTTTACGACAGCCGCGATGACCTCGCGGAGGTTGTGGGGCGGGATATTTGTGGCCATGCCGACCGCGATACCGGTCCCGCCATTTACGAGAAGGTTCGGAAATCTGGACGGAAGTACCGTTGGTTCCTTCTCCGTCTCATCGAAGTTCGGGATAAAGTCAACGGTATCTTTATAGATGTCCGCTAACATCTCCACAGAGATCTTGCTGAGTCTCGCCTCGGTGTATCGCATGGCAGCGGCACCGTCGCCGTCGATGGATCCAAAGTTTCCGTGGCCGTCCACGAGCATGTAACGCATGGACCATCTCTGTGCCATATTTACTAAAGCACCGTAGATGGAACTATCTCCGTGCGGATGATATTTACCCATGGTATCGCCGACGATACGGGCACTCTTTCTGTGGGGCTTATCCGGACCGTTGTTCAGTTCCGCCATGGAGTAGAGGACACGTCTCTGTACCGGCTTTAATCCGTCACGGACATCCGGGAGCGCTCGGGATGCGATAACGCTCATGGCGTAGTCGATGTACGACTTCTCCATGGTCTTCTTTAAGTCTATCTCATGAATTTTGTCAAAAATATTCGGTTCCATTCTTTCCTCCAATGCAGCCTGCGCTGCGCCTTAAACCTGCGTAAACTGCGCCGCATGACCATCCAGTAAACTTACCGATTCCCGGATAGCCCTGCTGCCGCATTAAATGTCAAGAGTTCCGTACTTCGCGTTCTGTTCGATGAATTCACGGCGCGGCTCTACCTGATCTCCCATGAGTGTCGTAAAGGTGAGGTCGATCTCCGACGTCATCTCCTCATTCATGGTCACACGTAAAAGGACTCTGTGCTCCGGATCCATTGTTGTCTCCCAGAGCTGTTCCGCATCCATCTCACCAAGACCTTTGTAACGCTGGATCTTGTTGTTCTGGTCACGTCCGATCTCTTTTAAGATATTGTTTAGCTCCTCATCACTGTACGCATACCATACCCGCTTGTTCTTCTCGATCTTATAGAGCGGCGGCTGAGCCAGGTAAACATAGCCCTGTTTGATAAGCTCCGGCATAAACCGGTAGATGAATGTCAGAAGCAGTGTACTGATATGGGCACCGTCCACATCGGCATCGGTCATAATGATGATCTTGTGGTAGCGGAGCTTCGAGATATCGAAATCCTCGTGGATTCCCGTTCCGAAGGCCGTGATCATGGATTTGATCTCCGCGTTTCCGTAAATACGGTCGAGTCTCGCCTTCTCCACGTTTAAAATCTTTCCTCTAAGCGGCAAGATTGCCTGGGTGCTCTTATTTCTCGCGTCCTTCGCGGAACCGCCGGCGGAATCTCCCTCTACGATGTAGATCTCGCATTCCTCCGGGTGCTTGCTGGAGCAGTCCGCAAGCTTTCCAGGTAAGGATAAGCCGTCAAGGACCGTCTTTCTTCTTGTTAAGTCTCTTGCCTTTCTCGCAGCAGCGCGGGCACGCTGGGCAAGAACGGATTTCTCGATGATCGTCTTTGCTACGGACGGATTCTGCTCGAGGAAATAGGTGAGCTGCTCAGATACCACGCTGTCAACAGCACCTCTCGCCTCGCTGTTTCCGAGCTTCTGCTTTGTCTGACCCTCAAACTGTGGCTCCTCGATCTTGACGCTGATGATAGCAGTCAGTCCCTCACGGATGTCTTCACCGGTGAGGGCCGGCTCGCTGTCCTTAAGGAGCTTGTTCTTTCTTCCGTAGTCATTGAACGTCTTTGTTAAGGCGTTTCTAAAACCAGTCAGGTGGGTTCCGCCTTCCGGTGTGTTGATGTTGTTTACAAAGCTGTAAATATTTTCGGTGTAGGAATCGTTGTGCTGCATGGCAACCTCCACCAGCACGTTGTCCTTCTTGCCCTCGCAGTAGATCACATTGTCGTAAAGCGGCACGTTACTGCGGTTTAAGTAGGTGACAAACTCCTTGATACCGCCTTCATAGTGGAAGACTTTTTCCTTCTTGTCCTCGCGGTCATCTCTGAGAATGATCTTTAAATTCTTTGTAAGGAACGCCGTCTCGCGGAGACGGATCTTTAAGGTATCATAGTCATAGACGGTCTCCTCAAAGATGGTCTTGTCCGGAAGGAACGTTACTTTTGTACCATGTTTATCTGACGGGCAGTCACCCACGATCTTTAACGGGTACATGGTCTTTCCGCGCTCATAGCGCTGCTTGTAGACCTTCCCTCCGTGGCAGACTTCGACCTCCAGCCACTCGGATAAGGCGTTTACAACAGACGCACCTACGCCGTGCAGGCCGCCGGATACCTTGTATCCCCCACCGCCGAACTTACCGCCGGCATGAAGGATCGTAAAGACGACTTCGACCGCAGGAAGTCCCGCTTTTTTCTGGATATCGACCGGAATTCCCCGTCCGTCATCGACAACGGTGATGGAATTGTCGGAATTGATCTGTACATCGATGGTATCGCAGTATCCTGCAAGAGCCTCGTCCACCGCATTGTCTACGATCTCATATACCAGATGGTGAAGTCCCCTCGAAGACGTACTTCCAATGTACATTCCCGGTCTTTTTCTTACAGCCTCAAGTCCCTCCAGAATCTGGATTTGATCTGCATTATATTCTGCGCTCATGAAGTTCCTCCTTTAGTCTTCGCTCTCTACCGTTCCTTCAACAATCTTAAAAATCTTGTCCATCCGGAATTTGCTGTTTACAAACTCATCCAGTCCCGTACATGTGATCAAGGTCTGAATGTGGGTAATTTCTGAAAGTAAATGTTCCTGTCTCTTGCTGTCAAGTTCAGAAAGGACGTCATCCAGAAGAAGCACCGGATAATCCTTTACGATCTTTTTCACCAGCTCGATCTCCGCAAGTTTTAAAGAAAGAGCTGCCGTTCTCTGCTGTCCCTGGGACCCGAACCGCCTGATATCCGTTCCATTTACGATGAAGTTCAGGTCATCGCGGTGGGGACCGGTCAGGGTCTGCCTCTGCCTGATCTCCTGAAACTGGTTCTTCGCAAGCTGCTCCCTGAAATTTTCCGGCGACACATTCGGCTCGTAGGCGATAGAGAGTGTTTCCTTTCCGCCCGAGAGCCCCGCGTGGATCTCCGCAATCAGGGGGGTCAGCTCTTTTATAAACTCAGAACGCATAATTATAAGTTCTGTGCCGTACTTTAAGAGCTGCTCATTCCACATTGGGAGTGTCTCTTTTAAGGACGTGTTGTAGTCTATGTCTTTTAATAGTTTGTTTCGTTGTATAACCGTTTTGTTATACTGTGCCAGATTGTAGACATACAGCCTGTTTAGCTGGCAGAGTTCCAGGTCGACGAAACGTCTCCGCTCGGCGGGTCCGTTCTTGATAATGTTCAGATCTTCCGGTGAAAAGAAGATCACATTGACGATTCCGAAAAGTTCACTGGCTTTTTTGATCGGAACTCCGTTCACCGCGACCCCTTTTGCTTTATTTTTCTTCAGATGCATATCGATCCGGTAGGGAATTCCATCCCGCCGGACCATCATTTTGATGTGGGATTCGTCCGCGCCGAACCGGATAATTTCTTTATCTTTGCTGCCCCGATGCGATTTTGTTGTGCTGCACACATAGACTGCCTCCAGGATATTTGTCTTTCCCTGGGCATTATCTCCATAAAGAACGTTCGTCCCTTTATGAAAATCAATATGTAAATGACTGTAATTTCTGTAATCTGACAGCTCGATGGATTCTATAAACATGAAAAAATCCTTTAATTTTCTACCTTAAATGTCTTTCCGTCATAGGAAACCGTGTCTCCCGGGTAAAGTTTTTTGCCTCGCTGGGTCTCAACTTCCCCATTTACTTTTACAAGCCCGTCCTGAATTACAAACTTTGCGTCCACTCCGGAGCCGACCAGACCTGCAAGTTTCAATGCCTGTCCAAGCTTGATAAACTCATCTTTTAAGTGAATACTTTCCATTTTTCTCCTTTTTTATTCCAGATATATGAAAAAATCGACCCGAAACCCCGGATTTTACCGGAACTTCGGGGAAATTTCATCTGATTTTAAATCGCAGCGGCGTTAAAGTTTACCGGCAGGATCAGATAAATGTAGCTCTCATCCTCATCTTTGATGAAACACGGAGATTTCGCATTCATCATATAGAGGGTAACTTCCTCATCATCAATGATCCGCAGCGCATCACTTAAGAATTTCGGGTTGAATCCGATCATCAGATCCTGTCCTGTTTTATGGATCAGGATCTCCGCGTTCATGGTACCGAAACTGGAATTTAATTTCAGGCTCATTTTTGAGTCTTCAATGTTCAGAATGATCGGTTTTTTGTCATTTTCGCGGATTAAAATGATAGCTCTCTCGATGCTGTCCAGGAAATCTTTCTTATTCAGAGACACTTTTGTGGCATAATCGCTGGAAAGCATCTGGTCTACTTTGAAATATTCGCCCTCGATCAGGCGGGAAACTACGATCGTATCATCAAATTCGAAGAGAATATGGTTCGCTCCGAAGAAGATCTGGACCTCTTTTTCGTTGTCACCGGTGAGAATTTTACTGATTTCGTTCAGAGTTTTTCCCGGAACGATGACTTTTGTGCTTTCATATTCATCTTTTAATACAATTTTACGAATTGCCATACGATGTCCGTCGAGAGAAACGACTCGGAGTGTATCACCGTTTACCTCAAAAAGTTCGCCTGTCATCATCTTGTTGCTGTCATTGACAGAGATGGAGAAGATCGTCTGGCGGATCACCTCTTTTAAGGAAAACTGGGAGAGTGTGATGTTTTTATTTCTCTCAATATACGGAAGATAGGAGAATTCCTCTCCATCTTTGCCCTGAATTTTGAATACAGAGTTCTCACAGGTGATCACAGTATTGAATTTTTCATCAGATTCGATGGTTACAAGGGAATCTGAATCGGATAATTTTCTTGCGATTTCAGAAAAAAGCTTTGCATCCAGTGCAATTTTACCTTTTTCAAGGATATCACCTTCAACTTTTGTCTCAATGCCGAGCTCCATATCGTTGGCAGTCAGCTTGATCTCATCAGTAGAAGCGTCGATCAGAATGCACTCTAAAATAGGCATCGTTGTTTTTGATGGAACTGCCTTGAGAACAATATTGATACCGTTTAAGAGAGCGGTTTTCTGGAATGTCAGTTTCATAGTTGTTGATAACTTCCTTTCTTAAGAAACGTTCACAAATAAAGAAATATATAAAAGATATTAGTCTTAACAGTAGTAGGGAGTGTGAATTTGTTTATAAGGGGGAAAACCCTAATGAAACCCTGAAAAAACCTCTGTGAAAACCACTGTGGGTAACTCTGCAAATCCAAAAGGATAACCCGGGAGTTTTCCACAGACAAAAATCGGGAAAAATCATCCTCATTTTATCCACAAATTTTCAACGGGATTTCCACGAAAAAATCCACAAGCTTACTGTGGGTTGATTTTTTTCTTTAAAATATCGATCGTGTTCTTTAAATTCTCGTCGGTCTTTAATTCGCTGGCAATCTTTTTTGTTCCGTGAATGATCGTTGTATGATCACGGCCGCCGAGAGCTTTTCCGATGTTCTGGAGAGACTCGCTCGTCATATCGCCGCAGAGATACATGACGATCTGGCGCGGGAATACGAGTTCTTTACTTCGTTTCTGGCCGATGAGATCAAGGGGTGTGATGCCGAAATGCTCAGAAACTACATTAATAATAAGCTGCGGAGTCACTTCGCGGGCAGCGTTCGGGGAGATCAGATCTTTTAATGCTTCCTCTGCAAGTTCAAGATTGATTTCCTTATTATTTAATTTGCTGGAAGCAACGATTTTTGTGAGGGCGCCTTCCAGTTCACGGATGTTGGATTTTACATTGGTAGCGATATATTTGATGATCTCGTTATCGATGTTGTATCCTTCAAGTTCTTCCTTTTTCCGGAGAATCGCCATCCGGGTTTCATAATCCGGCGGCTGGATATCTACGGTGAGTCCCCATTCGAAACGGGAGCGGAGACGGTCTTCCAGAGTTTCAATTTCTCTTGGAGGACGGTCGGAGGAAATAATGATCTGCTTTTTTGCCTCATAGAGGGCATTGAATGTATGGAAAAATTCCTCCTGGGTACTTTCTTTTCCGATAATAAACTGGATATCGTCGATCAGAAGCACGTCATTGTTTCTGTATTTTTCACGGAATTCCGTGGTGGAAACGTTGTTTTTGTTTCGGATCGCGTCGATCAGTTCGTTTGTAAATTTCTCGGATGTCACGTACAGAATCTTTGCGCTCGGGTTATTTTTCAGGATGAAGTGGGCGACGGAATGCATTAAGTGCGTCTTCCCGAGTCCCACGCCTCCATAAATAAATAACGGATTATAAATTTCGCCCGGGGATTCCGCAACTGCAAGGGATGCGGCATGGGCAAGGTTGTTGTTTTTTCCGACGACAAAGGTATCGAAGGTGTAACGCGGATTTAAGTTCGCGTTTTGGAGAGCAAGCTGACTGACCGTATTGTTGGTTACATTGATCAGACGGTTCTCTTTTTCCGGTTCCTTCACGTCAGATTTTAACTTGAAATCGAGTTCGCACTGAAATCCTGTAATTTCTTCGATCGTAATTTTCAACAGGAACTCATATTTCTTTTTCACATAGCTGATAAACGCGGAATCAGGCACCAGGATCGTGAGGATATCTTTATCCACAGAATCCGGGATCAGCGGCAGCAGCCATGTGCGGTAGGACACCTCTGAAATATCGTGTTCTTCCTTTATATTTAAGAGGATATCATCCCATTTCTCTTTGATTTCTTCCAGCATATTCATACTCCTAAACATGTGTATAACGATGTGCATAGTTGTGGAAAAGGCGGAAACCTGTCCACAAAAGCATATAAACCCACTCTGAATTTATTCTAGCGTAAAACGGAATAATTTTCAATGTCAAATGTGAAAATCCACAACTTTTCCAGTGACTTATCCACAACTTATCCACGATTTGGGGATAAGTTGATAATTATGAGTGGAAAACATGTGAATAGCCACATAACAAGATGTGCGCCAGGAACGGACAGAAAAAATACAATAAATTGTGTCCGCGGGAGAAAGACACCGAAATCAGAAGGGAAAGAAAGAACGATTTTAGAGGACTGGACGTTGGAGAGGGCGTATATGAGGGAAAAATGAAAAACCGAAAAAAATTAAGGCAGCAGGGGAGAAAAAAGGGTGAGATCGGGAGAAAGAAGGCGACAAATTGTAGGAAGTAAAATTAAAAAGTAAAAATAAATGGAAAATTTTAGAGAAAGAATTTGACGGCATCACGCTGACACGCTATAATGCAAGACGTGACTATATTGCATTGTATCTCGCAAGAGAGCAGTAGCAGGAGGAAAAAGAAAAATGAAAATTGAAAAGAAAGTTCTGGACATGTCCCTCGCCGGGATCTTCACTGCGATCATCATCGCCATGTCGGTCGTACCGTTTCTCGGTTACATTCCGTTAGGCTTTATGAACGCAACGATCATCCACGTCCCGGTCATCATCGGAGCGATCATCCTTGGACCGAAGTACGGCGCTTACTTAGGACTGGTATTTGGTGTGACCAGCCTTGTAAAAGCGACCATTGCCCCGGGAGTGACCTCCTTCGTATTCAGCCCGTTTGTTACGATCGGCGGATACAGCGGAAACATGTGGAGCGCCGTGATCGCCATCGTGCCGCGTGTATGCATCGGCATCGTTGCTTATTTTGTTTATAAGCTGATCATGAAAGCAGCTCACGGAATCAAAGGCAGCCAGACCGTTGCCCTCTGGGTGGCTGGTATCGCAGGAGCTATGACAAACACACTGCTTGTCATGAACGGAATCTATATCTTCTTCGGACAGAGCTACGCGGCTGCGTCCAACAAGGCAGTGGAGCACATCTACGATGTGATCCTGGGAATCATCCTGGGATTTGGTATCCCGGAGGCGATCGTCGCAGGTATCCTTACGACGGCCATCACGAAGGTTCTGTTTAAAATCATGAAAGATAACGGCTGATCGGAAAGAGCCGGTTATATATGAATACCTTTCAGAAGCGTGGCGTGGCAGCTTCCGGAAGAAGATCAGGTATAAAAACTGGGAGCAGCGGAAAATAATAACGCTGCAGCTTCTATAATATGATACTAGGGTCAAAAGGTCAGAAGTTCGACGCAAGCTTGCTTGCAGGAGAATTTTTGACCTTGGGACCCGCCAAAAACATGAGTAAGTAGCCATTTTTCAAAGAAAAATGAGCGAATTACGAATGTTTTTGAGAATTGCGGGAGCACGCAGTGCAGAGCAATTCGGTATCAGAGGGGTCAAAAGCTTTTGACCCCAACATCATAATATAATGAAGAGATACTAAATATAGTGACATAAAATCAATACATACATTTTATGGGGGATAGCGAAACGCTGTTCCCCTTTTTTATTACTGAAAGACCGAAAAGTAACGTTCCATGCAAAAAGCAGAATGTGGATATACAGCGAAAAAAAGGAAAAATCATATGGGAGAAATCCCCATGTTTTAAGGATTTTTTTGAAATTTAGTCTTGACGAAGGGCGGCAATTTTTATATAATCGATACGATGCTTCAATATGTCTTAGTTTATATGTACATGAGAAGGTACTTGAATTTAGAGTAAGAGGAGGTGCCGGGTTTATGAAGATGACATTTCAGCCGAAGAACACTCAGAGAAAAAGAGTTCATGGTTTCAGAGCGAGAATGGCAACAGCAGGCGGCAGAAAAGTTTTAGCTGCCAGAAGAGCAAAAGGTAGAGCTAGATTATCTGCTTAATGAACCAAGAGAGTATCCGGAAGTTTAGGAAAACTTTTGGATGCTCTTTTTTGTTATGCGGGATTTTTATGGCTTTATCGACTTAGTTTTGCAGAGGTATTGAATGAAAAGGTTCAATTCGTTAAAGAAAAATCAGGATTTCCAGACGGTTTACCGGGGAGGGAAGTCCTACGCAAACAAATATCTGGTCATGTACGTGATGGATTCGGGACGGGAGGACACGAGAATCGGAATTTCCGCCAGCAAAAAGGTCGGAAACAGCGTTGTAAGGCATCGGTTCGCGAGACTTGTCCGCGAAAGCTTCCGGTTAAATAAGGACATATTAGAAGAAGGAAAAGACATCATTGTTGTCGCACGTGCTGCGGCAAAAGACAAAAATTTCGACAAGATTGAGAGTGCTTTTCTGCACTTATGCGGGCTTCATAACATTTTAAAAGAATCGAAGTGAGTGGTTTATGAAATGGGTTCTGATTGGTCTGATTAAGATTTACAGGAAGTTTATCTCTCCCTGTATCGGCCCTCACTGTATTTATACGCCTACCTGCTCCCAGTACGCCATGGAAGCAATCAGAAAATACGGCGCTATAAAAGGTGCTTATCTTGCTTGCAGGCGGATTTTGAGATGTCACCCGTTTGCAAAAGGCGGTTATGATCCAGTCCCGTAAAAAACCCAGGAGGTAAGATATGGTTTTGACGAAGGCTGGTTCCATTCTGGGACCGATCGCGACTGTCCTTGGCTATGTCATGGACATCCTCTTCAGATTTACGAGCAGCTTCGGCGTGTTCAACGTAGGTCTGTGCATCATTCTGTTTACGATCGTAATGAAAACACTGATGATACCGCTCACGATCAAACAGCAGAAAACCACAAAACTCATGTCTGTCATGAATCCGGAGATCCAGGCGATCCAGAAGAAGTATAAAGGAAAGTCGGATCAGGAGTCCATGCAGCGTCAGAACGTGGAGATTCAGGCTGTTTACGAGAAGTACGGCACAAGCATGACAGGCGGATGTCTTCCACTGTTGATCCAGATGCCGATCCTTCTTGCACTGTACCGTGTCATCTACAATATTCCGGCATACGTTCCGTCTGTCCGCGTTTATTTCGACAACGTTGTAACTCCGTTGATGGGACAGGCTGACTATGCTCAGAAGTTACAGGAAATCACAAATATCGCAACCGCCTGCGGCGGAAAATTAGACAAGTTTGATTTCACAAATGCAAATCGTCTTGTAGACATGCTCTATAAATTCTCCACGGCCCAGTGGGGAGAGCTTCAGTCACTGTTCCCGGCAATCTCTGATGTGATCGGACAGAATGCTGCTGTTGTCGAGAGAATGAACACGTTCCTCGGTTTAAATATGGCAGAGGCACCGGGCTGGGTACCGTCCTTCGCATGGATCATCCCGGTTCTTGCGGCAGTGTCCCAGTGGTTCAGCACAAAGCTCATGAGCGGAAATCAGCCGTCCACATCCGCAGATGCAGAGAATCCGATGGCCCAGTCCATGAAGACTATGACAACGACAATGCCGTTATTCTCCGCGTTCATCTGTATCACGATGCCGGCAGGTCTTGGCATCTACTGGATCGCGACCAGCGTTGTTACAATTATCCAGCAGCTCATCGTTAACGCGTACATGGATAAGGTAAACATCGACGATATGATCGCAAAGAATCTGGAAAAGGTCAATAAGAAACGTGCAAAACAGGGACTTCCGCCGGCTAAGGTAACTCAGAACGCTACCGCATCCTTAAAGGCGATCAAGGCTGAGGAGGAGAAGGAAAAAGCTGCTGAGGAAGTTAAGAAGGAAAAGATCGCGAAACAGATCGAGGAGTCCAGCAAGTACTACAACACCAACGCGAAACCGGGAAGTCTCGCTTCCAAGGCAGCGATGGTCCAGAAGTACAATGAGGCACATGACAAGCGAAAATAATAAGGGGGTTCTGTTATGGAAATGATTACAGTGACTGCGAAAACTGTGGAAGATGCAATCACACAGGCATCCCTGCAGCTCGGTGTGAGCAGTGATCGGATTCAGTATGAGGTCGTTGAAAAGGGAAGTGCCGGAGTTCTCGGCGGACTTTTTGGTTCCAAGCCGGCAGTGATCCGCGCGAAGAAGATCGAGACCGTTGACGATAAGGCCGTATATTTCCTGAATTCCGTTTTCGATGCAATGGGCCTTGCTGTTGACGTGGAAGTGAAAATGAATGAAGAGGAAAAGGAGATGGATGTCAACCTGACCGGCGAGGAGATGGGACTTCTCATCGGCAAGAGAGGACAGACACTCGATTCCCTTCAGTATCTTGTAAGCCTTGTTGTAAATAAGGAATCTGAGGACTACTTAAGAGTCAAGCTGGATACCGAAAATTACAGAGAGAGAAGAAAAGAAACACTGGAGACTCTCGCAAAGAATATCGCTTACAAGGTAAAGCGGACAAGACGTCCGGTTTCCTTAGAGCCGATGAATCCGTATGAGAGACGGATCATCCACTCCGCACTCCAGAACGATAAATACGTATTCACAAAGAGCGAAGGTGAGGAGCCGTTCCGCCATGTTGTGATCGCGTTAAAGAAGGAAGAGCGCAGAGAGAGAAGACCGAGATACGAGAGACGCGAAAGAACCGCTGGTTCTGAGAATAGCTATCGCAGCAGCAGTCAGGAATAATAATTCACAGATCAGCCATGCGCCGCACTGTGCGGGAACGCATGGCTGATTTTGTCTGGAAACAAAGGTAACCAGGAAGGTGCTGAATAGTTGCAGATATCGTGATAGAGGGGGTTGCCTATGGCAGCCCCTTTGTGCTATGATAGGGTGATTAATTGTGTGAATTTCCGTGAGTTTACAGGACTTGCGGAGCCAGAAAATAGAAGATCATTCAGCTTGATGTTTTAAGTCAGCAGGCGTGAGTGACAGGATGGAGATTATGGAATATACAGATACGATTGCAGCGATCGCCACGGCGATGGGAAATTCAGGAATCGGAATCGTGAGGATCAGCGGTGAGAACGCGGTTGAAGTCGCGGAAAAGGTCTTTCGGGAACCTGGAAAGAAAAAGCTTTCTGAGGCGGAGAGCCATACGATCCATTACGGATACGTTTATGACGGGGATGAGGCTGTGGATGAGGTCCTTTTGATGCTTATGCGAGGACCACGGAGCTACACAGCGGAAGATACCGTGGAGATCGATTGTCACGGCGGAATGCTGGTCACGAGACGGATCCTGGAGACAGTCTTAAAGGCCGGGGCGAGACTGGCAGAGCCGGGTGAATTTACGAAACGGGCGTTCTTAAACGGCAGGATCGACCTCTCCCAGGCGGAGGCGGTCATCGACGTGATCAACGCGAAAAATGAATATGCGCTGCAGTCCTCTGTGAGCCAGCTTCGGGGAAGTGTATCGAAGGAGATCCATGAGATCCGGGAACAGATTATCTATGAGATTGCCTTTATCGAGTCGGCGCTTGACGATCCGGAACATATTTCCCTTGACGGATACGGGGAAAAATTGCTTAAAGTTGTTCTTTCTGTGAAGAAGAAGCTTGAGAAGCTGATCTGTTCTTCCTCCAATGGACGGGTGGTTTCTGAGGGCGTAAAGACTGTTATTTTAGGAAAGCCGAATGCCGGAAAATCGTCCCTGATGAATGTTTTAGTTGGCGAGGATCGCGCCATTGTTACGGATGTGGCGGGAACGACGAGAGATATCCTTGAGGAACATATCTATCTTCAGGGAATCAGCCTGAATGTTGTGGACACTGCGGGAATCCGGGATACAGAGGACGTGGTGGAGAAGATCGGCGTTTCCCGGGCCATGGAAGAGGCGAAGAAGGCGGATCTCATCATCTACGTTGTAGATGGATCGAGGAAGCTGGATGAGAACGACTATCAGATCATGGACTTTATTAAGGAACGGAAGTCAGTGGTACTCTTAAATAAGAGCGACCTGGAGCCGGTAGTATCCGCGGATGAGGTGGAGAAGCGGTCCGGGCATAAGGTGATCGGAATCTCCGCGAAGGAGGAGACGGGAATCGACCTCCTGGAAGAGGAGATAAAGTCCTTATTCTATGAAGGTGAGATCGACTTCAACGACCAGGTTATGATCACGAATGTGCGTCATGTGAAGGCTTTAAAGGACGCTTTCGAGAGCATGTCCATGGTGGAGAACAGTATAGAGAACGGCATGCCGGAGGATTTTTATTCGATCGATCTGATGGATGCCTATGAGAAGTTAGGTCTTATTGTCGGGGAGTCTGTGGAGGATGACCTGGTGAATGAGATCTTCAGCAAGTTCTGTATGGGTAAGTAAGATTATGGTGGAAAGAAATTGGCGGATCGGAACGTTTTTTATGGGAGATTCCGCTGGGAGTATAGAAGAGACAGTAGGGAATTGACAAGAAAAGAGGAAATAAAATGCCGGTAGTAGAGGAGACATATGATATTGTAGTTGTCGGCGCGGGCCATGCGGGATGCGAGGCGGCGCTTGCGGCAGCGAGACTTGGGTTTGAGACGATCATGTTTACGGTCAGCGTGGACAGCATTGCCCTGATGCCATGCAACCCGAACGTCGGAGGAAGTTCCAAGGGACATCTTGTCCGTGAGCTGGATGCCCTCGGCGGTGAGATGGGCAAAAATATTGATAAAACGTTTATCCAGTCGAAGATGTTGAATGAATCCAAGGGACCGGCGGTCCACTCCCTGCGTGCTCAGGCGGACAAGCAGGAGTACACGAGATCCATGCGCCGCGTCCTGGAGAACACGGATCATCTGACGATCCGACAGGCGGAGATTGCTGAGATCCTCACGGAGGAAATCCCGGGCGAGTACGGAACCTTTAAGAGGGAGCATGAGGGGCAGCAGGAGAGCAGTTATCCGGTGAAAAAGCGGATCGTGGGTGTAAAAACCTACTCCGGCGCGGTCTATAGGTGCCGTGAGGTGGTTCTTGCTACAGGTGTTTATCTCCGTGCAAGATGTATTTACGGCGATGTGAGCAACCCGACGGGACCGAATGGTCTGCAGGCGGCGAACCATCTGACAGATTCCTTAAAGGCGAACGGAATCGAAATGTACCGTTTTAAGACGGGAACACCGGCGAGAGCGGATAAGAGAAGTATCGATTTCTCCAAAATGGAAGAGCAGTTTGGAGATAAGCGGGTCGTTCCGTTCTCATTTTCTACGGATCCGGAGTCGATACAGAAGGAACAGATCTCCTGCTGGCTGACGTATACGAATGAGAAGACCCATGAGATCATCCGGAACAACCTGGAACGTTCCCCATTATTCTCCGGTGCCATCGAGGGAACCGGTCCGAGATACTGCCCGTCCATCGAGGATAAGGTCGTAAAATTCCCGGATAAGGAGCGTCATCAGGTGTTTGTGGAGCCGGAGGGACTCTACACGAATGAGATGTACCTCGGCGGAATGTCTAGCTCCCTGCCGGAGGATGTTCAGTATGCCATGTACCGGACGGTTCCGGGACTGGAAAATATCAAAATTGTTCGAAATGCATATGCAATTGAGTATGATTGCATCAATCCGAGACAGTTAAAGGCGTCCCTGGAGTTTAAAAATATTGACGGACTGTTCTCCGGCGGCCAGTTTAACGGAAGCTCCGGATATGAGGAGGCAGCCGTTCAGGGCTTTATGGCCGGTGTGAACGCGGCGAGAAAACTGCAGGAGAAGAGCGCGGTGGTTCTTGATCGTTCCCAGGCGTATATCGGGGTCCTTATCGATGATCTTGTGACAAAGGAAAATCATGAGCCGTACCGCATGATGACATCGAGAGCGGAGTACCGTCTGCTCCTGCGTCAGGACAATGCGGATCTCAGACTTCGCGGGATCGGACATGAGATCGGTCTTGTATCCGATGAACAGTACGAGTATGTACTTTGGAAAGAAAAGGCCATTGAGGCGGAGATCGCACGTCTCGAGAAGACGAATATCGGTGCGAACGAGAAGGTTCAGACGTTCCTGGAGGCTCATGGAAGTACGGCGTTAAAGTCCGGAAGTACACTGGCGGAGCTCATTAAGAGACCAGAATTAAATTATGGGATGCTGGCGGAGTTAGATGAAAAGAGGCCGGAGCTTCCGGCGGATGTGCGGGAACAGGTTGACATAAATCTGAAATATGACGGATATATCCGCAGACAGAAGCAGCAGGTGGCACAGTTTAAGAAGCTTGAGGGAAGAAAAATCCCGGCGGATCTCGACTATACAACGGTAAACAGTTTAAGAAGAGAGGCTGTCCAGAAGCTGAATCTCTATAAGCCGGAGAATATCGGACAGGCATCGAGAATTTCCGGCGTTTCACCGGCAGATATCTCTGTCCTGATGGTGCATTTAGAGCAGATGGGAAGGAAATAATTTGATGACAGATGAATTTGTAAAATTATTGGATCAGGGCTGCGCGGATCTTGGAATCGAGCTTTCGGATCAGCAGAAAGAGCAGTTTTTTAAATATTATGAGATGCTGATCGAGAAGAATAAGGTGATGAACCTCACGGCGATCACAGAGCTTTCCGATGTGATCACGAAGCATTTTGTGGACAGCCTTCTGCTTGTTCTGGCTGCGCCGGAGCTTGGGTTAAAGCTGGACGGATCCGCAGAATACAGCTGTATCGATGTGGGTACGGGTGCAGGATTTCCGGTAATTCCGTTAAAGATTGCGTTTCCGGGACTGAAGGTCACACTGCTTGATTCTTTAAATAAGAGAGTGGGATTCTTAAATGAGGTGATCGAGGCACTGGGACTTACGGATATTACGGCTGTCCATGGACGTGCCGAGGACTACGGACGCGATGCGAAATACCGGGAACAGTACGACATCTGCGTATCCCGGGCGGTGGCAAATATGTCCACCCTTTCCGAGTACTGTATCCCGTTTGTGAAAAAGGGCGGATATTTTATCCCGTATAAATCCGGAAAAGCTGACGAGGAGATTGCCCAGGCGAGATCTGCTGTGAAGAAGCTTGGCGGAGAGATGAAGGATATTATCGTAAAGATTCTTCCGGAGACGGACGTGGAACGCACCTTTGTTCCGGTAAAGAAGATGGCAATCACAGCGAAGAAATATCCGAGAAAAGCGGGACTTCCGGGGAAGGAACCGTTAAAGTAAAAAAAGTAAAATTTAAAGAAAAATTGAGAACTTCATTATCTTTATAAATTAGGATAATGGGGTTCTTTTTTTGCCATGAAGGAGATAAAAATGTCACGATGTTTCACGTGAAACATTTGCGATGGAACATCGGTAGATTGATAACAGAGCAGAAATAGATAAGCTGTTGGAAAGCAATTGAAATAAATCAGGCGTCGCTGCCAGAAGAGAAGCAGCGGCGCCTTTTTGTAGTTAATAGGAATGTTTCACGTGAAACATTGAAATATGGTTGTGTGAAACTAGTTAAAGAACATCTGCACGGTTGCGCTGACTTCCTCTGGATTTTCGAGCTGAGGAAGATGCCTGGTGTTGGCGATGGTGCTGGACTCGATTGCTGGGTTACATTTAGTATATTCTTCGATTGTCAGGTCGATATCCGGTTCGGCTTCGCCGCCGAGAATGTAGATGCTGTTGTTGATTTTTTCCAGAGTCTTTGTAATATTACATTTTGTGTAGTTGCACTGGACGCTGGCGTAGATAGATTTCGGGGAGTCGCCGAGGTGGGCGGACTCATGGTATTTGTCGATGTTGTGGGGATTCACATCGTACGGGTTATAGAAGTAACTCTCGGAGAAGGTCTTGGAGATTATACTTCTTGCGGATGCAAAATTGTAGAGAAGTGTTCCAATGATCGGGAGATCAAGGATAAACTTATAACATTTTGCGGATTTTCCCGGAATATGGCTGCAGGAGAGGAGAGAATCCGGGTTGATGAACATCATCTGCTCAAAGAGATCCGGATTGTATCCACAGGCCATTGTCACGATCGGAGCGGACGCACCGGTGGCGACAATATTTGTGCGGCGGCCGATCTCGGATTTTACGAAATCATTTAACAGCTGCACATAGAGAAAATTCGTGTAAGTAAGGTTTGGCTTTTCGGAACGGCCACAGCCTAAAAGGTCGATGGTGTAAACCGTGTAGTATTCTTTTAAAAGCGGAATCAGGGAATCCCACTCGCAGCTGCTGGACGCATGTGTCAGGTCGTGAACGAGAAGAAGCGGCTTTCCGGTTCCTGTTTTTGTATAGTAGATATTGCCGAGTCTCCAACGATAGCAACGTGGTTCCGGCTGGGTAAGAAGATTCCTTGCAACGGCAGACATTTTGATGTATTTATTGATCAGCGCAGTTCCGACAGCCGCGCCGGCAGACAGGAGAACGGCAGTGATGATTTTGTTTTTTGCTTTCATAAATTCACCTCGAAATTAGATGATAGGGTATAGAAATATAGTGGGAATACTGTGAGAGAAGAGAAGTAGTTTTATCACTTTTCTCTAAGGTAAACCCTGATTATATTATAATATAATTGATAGAGAGATACAACAGGCGAAAGTGTGAAATGTTTCTGAAGAATATGCGTTACCGTTTGCGAAAGGCGAATAGCGATAAATATGAATGTTTCACGTGAAACATTTGTGGGGAGCAAAACAGAACACATAGAAAGGAAAAAGAAAGACCAGAAGAAAGACCAAAAGAAACGCCAAAGGAAGACCAAAAGAAGAATCAAAAGAGGAACTAAAAGAAGAATTAAAAGAAGAACTAAAAGAAGGACCAAACGGAAGACCAAAAGAAAAGCCAAAAGAATGGTCAAAAGAAAAGACCAAATAAAGGAAAAAGGGTATAGTGAAAAGATAACGATAAAAATCATAATGTTTCACGTGAAACATCAATGAACCACAAGAAGAAAAATAGAGAAGAGAGTATAGTGTTTCACGTGAAACACTTGCCCCACGGAACTCAGAAAATATGGCTTGTAGGGTTTGCAAAAATGTTTCACGTGAAACATTTTTAATTTTATAGGGTAAATCAATAGGAAAATAGGAAAAATTGTGTTATACTAAGTTTCGCTAATGTTTTGATAGTAAATAGTAGAAGAAAAATAGAGAAAAGCCCGTAAAAAACGGATTTTATGGTAAATCTGGGCTGAATCGAGAGAGATACACGATAAAAAGAGTAGAGCTGACCTGCGGAAAGGATAGAGGTATGGGACGTATTATTGCAATTACAAATCAAAAAGGCGGTGTCGGAAAGACGACGACAGCTATCAATTTGTCGGCCTGCCTGGCTGAAGCAGGGCAGAGAGTGTTAACTGTGGACTTTGATCCGCAGGGAAATACGACAAGCGGGCTTGGATTGGAAAAAGGAAATATTGACAATACTGTATATGAACTGCTGATGGAGGAGTGCACCGTGGAAGAGTGCATCAATCCTAGCATCCAGGAGCGACTGGATGTGATGCCGTCGGATGTCGACCTGGCGGGAGCAGAGATCGAGCTTCTTGATATGGAAGAAAAGGAGAACATTCTCAAGAAAAATCTTGAACTGTTGCATGGAAAATATGATTTTATCATCATTGACTGCCCACCGTCTTTGAACCTTCTTACAATCAATGCGCTGACCGCGGCAAATACGGTGCTTGTCCCGATCCAATGTGAATATTACGCACTGGAAGGATTAAGTCAGGTGTTAAAAACAGTAAATCTTGTTCAGAAAAAGCTGAATCCGACATTGGAAGTAGAGGGTGTTGTGTTTACGATGTATGATTCCAGAACAAATCTGTCCCTGGAAGTCGTAGAGAACGTAAAAGAGCATCTGAATGAAAATATTTACAAGACAATTATTCCGAGAAATGTCAGACTGGCTGAAGCACCGAGCTACGGTATGCCAATCAATCTCTACGACAGCCGGTCATCAGGAGCAGAGAGCTACAGACTTTTAGCAGCGGAAGTCATCAGCAGGGGAGAAGAATTATAATGGCGAAGCGTGGTTTAGGTAAAGGTTTAGGCGCGTTCTTCGGGGAAGAAGTTACAGCTACGAAAGAGAACGCTGCGGAAAAAGTAAGCAGAAGTGAGAGAAAAGAGCACCTGATGGCAAATCAGGGAACTGCTAAAAATACAGAAAAAAATGGAACCGGGGCAGAGAGTGACAGCGGAAAAGCAGCAAAGAAAGCAGGAAATACGGCTGTAAGCACTGACGCAGCTAAAAAGAATAATTCCCGGAATGCCGGTAATTCTGAGCCGGTTGTCGTAGAAAAAGTGGTTGAGAAGATCGTTGAGAAACCGGTCGAAAAGATCGTCGAGAAAATCGTTGAGAAACCGGTTGAGAAGATCGTTGAGAAAATCGTTGAGAAACCGGTCGAGAAGATCGTTGAAAAAGTGGTAGAAAAACCCGTTGAAAAGATCGTAGAAAAACCGGTAGAGCAGACACTAAAGCTTAACCTGATCGAGCCGAACAGTGAGCAGCCGCGAAAGAATTTCGACGAAGAAAGTCTTCAGGAGCTGGCGGATTCTATCAAGCAGTATGGAATTTTACAGCCGTTGATCGTCCAGAAAAAGGGCAATCACTACGAGATCATCGCCGGTGAGCGCCGTTGGCGCGCCGCAAAGCTTGCGGGGATCACGGATGTCCCGGTGCTGATCCGCGAGTATGATAAGCAGCAGACGATGGAGATCGCGCTGATCGAGAACGTCCAGCGTGCGGATCTGAATCCGATCGAGGAAGCACAGGCGTTCCAGCAGCTGATCCAGGAGTTCCATCTCACACAGGAAGAGATTGCGAACCGCGTATCCAAGAACCGCGCAACGATCACAAACAGCATGCGTCTTCTGAAGCTTGATGTCCGTGTACAGGATATGCTGGCAGACGGAAAGATCTCCAGCGGACATGCGAGAGCGCTTCTTGGTCTTGAGGAAGGCGAACGCCAGTACCAGGTTGCGGTGAAGATCACCGAGGAAAAATTAAGCGTCCGCGACGTGGAAAAGCTCGTGAAGATGATGAACCGCCCGCCGAAGGAGAAGAAGCCGGAAAAAGGACCGGATATCGATCTGATCTACCGTCAGGTGGAGGACAAATTAAAGTCCATCATGGGCACGAAGGTTGTCATCAACCAGAAAGACAAAAATAAAGGAAGAATCGAGATCGAGTATTACTCCCAGGAAGAGTTAGAGCGCTTGATCGAGCTCATGGAATCCTTGAGGGCATAACCAATCAATAATCCAGCGTAACTATTCAGTATCTTCATAGTTACACGCAAAAATCCATTCCAGATCAGCTTCGCTGATGGGATTTTTGGAAAGAAAATGCTGAAAAAGCCGACTGTATTTAGGGTTTTCTGAAATTTAGCAAAAAGCAGAAAGCAGGCATTTGCCCAAGATGAAAGCTAAATGAAAAGGAAGCTGACGAACAGGAAAAAATTGAACGAAAAAGACTAAAATCACGAAACGCACAGACACATACGGAAGGACAGAAAATAAAATATGGAAAACAGTATGTTATACAATCTTCCCATCGATCCAATGGCACTGATCATCGGATTTTCAATCCTGTCATTGGTATTATTGATCGTGGTGATCATTTGTATTGTGAAGCTCAATAAACTATACCGCAGATACGATATCTTCATGCGCGGAAAAGACGCGGAGACACTGGAAGATACGATCATGGACATGATGGATGAGATGGAGGAGCTGCAGGCGAAAGACCGGGCCAGCAAGGATGCAATGAAACAGCTGTCCAAGCAGATCAAGTCCTCATTCCAGAAATTCGGATACGTCAAGTATAACGCGTTCAAGGGCATGGGCGGCAACTTAAGCTTTGTTATTGCAATGTTGGACAACAACAACAGTGGTTTCGTACTGGATGTTGTTCACAGCCGTGAGGGCTGCTACATTTACTTAAAAGAGGTAGAGGAAGGTGCGACAGAAGTTCTCCTCGGCGGAGAAGAGCAGGAAGCGCTGGAGCAGGCCCTGGGCTATGTAAAGCGCCCGACTATGGATGAGCGCCTTGCAATAAAGGAAAAGGCCGAAAACGGCAGGAAAAAAGAGTTAAAAGGCGGCTCCGGAGAGCAGGATATCGAGGTTCCGAGCAGCGAGCGTAAGAAGAGCGAGCGCATGAAAGAACTGAGAAAACGCCAGGCAGAGCGCCGCGAGGATGAAGAAGAACGTGTAAAGCAGTATGCGGATGCATACGATGTGGAAGAGATTGAGATCGAGACAGACAACATCGAGGATTTTGATGCGATGCCGGATGATTTCAACGGCGAGGATAAAGGAGATTATTGATCCATATGCATAAATTTTTACGTGCAGCTGGTTTCAGCATGTATACAAAGAAAAAGGATATCGAAAAGCTTCTGGATCTGCTGGAACGGCAGCCGTCGATAACGAAGTGCGTCCAGGTCGATGAGGAGAGCAACGTGTGCGAAATGCGCGCGGAAGTCGCCCCGGGACTTGGAATCTCGATCGTCGGAGAGCTGAACGAAGAGGGGAATTTCGAGCGGGAATACTACTTCCCGTACCTGGAGAGCAATGTCGTCGGCTCCACGGAGGAGTGCTCCGTCCAGAGACACACGGAGAAAGAGACCTACTCCGGCATGGTGGATGAGAATAGAGTTGGCATCACGCTGATCTTCTACATCCAGAATTTCCTGGATTTCCGGGAGAAAATGCTGGATAAAGAGCACCACTCCAGAATCGGATCGGTCTGCTTTTCTGGCATGTCCATCGGCGGAAAGGTCCTTCTTCCAATCAAGAAAAGCCAGAAACAGATCCAGAAGGCAAAAGTTTCCGCAAAAGAACGCAGCAGCCTGATCGAGGCCGCAAAAAACGGGGACGAGGACGCCATGGAGACCCTGACCATCGAGGATATTGACCTCTATTCCCAGATCTCCAGAAGAGCCATGAAGGAAGATCTCTACTCCATTATCGACTCCTGCTTCATGCCCTGCGGAGTGGAGTGCGACCAGTATTCCATTATCGGAGAAATCAAAGAAGTTGAGAAAATCCGAAATATTTATACAAAAGAAGAGATTTATCGCATGAAGATCGAGAGCCATGACCTGGAATTCATGGTCTGCATCAACAGCAGGGACCTCTTAGGAGAACCGCAGCCGGGCCGCCGTTTTAAAGGACAGATCTGGATGCAGGGTACCTTAAATCTGGTACCTTACAAGGCGGGACCGATGGATCAAAAGCGATAAAAAGTATAGACAACAAACAGAATCATGGGGGTATAATAAAAACAGATTATCTCATTCGAATCAGCTTGAATTTACCAAAAAAACAAAGACTGACATGCAGTTTCCTGCGATCTCGAAGATATAGAGACAGAGGAAAATGCTTTTTTATTAAACCGGAATCCATAGAACAGGGGAGGAACTGTAGTTTATATGGAAGATTACGATATTATGACCAGAGAAGAGGCCGAAAAGAAGATGGAAGTGCTCCGGCAGATCTTCCCGATCGTCCGCCTTGTGCGTGGGTATACGGTGATGGATCTGAATGGAAAAACGGGAGCGATGGAAGGCCTGGACAAGATGGAGACAGCCCCTCCCTGCGAATGTTTTGCTTTCTGGCAGAAGAATGAACCATGCAGAAACTGCATCAGCCAGAGAATGATGGAAGAGCATGGCCAAACATCAAAGCTGGAATTTCTCGGCAGAGAGATGTACCAGGTGACGGCGAGATACGTGGAGATCGACGGCGAGCCGTATGTGATGGAGATGCTGCAGAAGCAGGACAGCCAGAACTTTATCGATGAGGACGGATGCAAAAAGCTCATAGGAAGCCTGATGAAATATAACCATATGGTCTACATGGATGCCCTCACAGGAGTCTACAACCGCCGTTATTTTGAGGATGAGATAAAAAATAAGACCAACACAGCGGGAGTCGCTGTGATCGATATGGACTATCTGAAGGTCATTAACGATACATATGGACACCGGGCGGGTGACCATGCCATTGAGATGATGGTCAACGTGATCCGACAGAATATCCGGAAGACGGACAGCCTGATCCGGTACGGCGGAGACGAATTCCTCCTGATCCTGCCGGAAATCAGCAAGGACAGCTTCAACGAAAAATTAAAAATGATCCAGGAAAAGATCCACGATACCGCTATTGCGGATTACGGAAATCTCCGCCTTTCTGTCAGCATCGGAGGTGTGATCACCCGCGACGGCGAGAGTATCGAGGAGGCAGTTCTCAGGGCCGACCGCCTGATGTATTTCGCGAAAGACCAGAAAAACATGGTTATCACGGAGGAAAAGACCGAGTATCTGGACGAGACGATGCAGGAATATTTAAGGACACAGACCATCAAGCCGAAGATCCTCATCGTTGACGATTCCGATATGAACCGCGAGCTCCTGACAGAGATCCTGAAACAGGATTATGAGATCCTGGAGGCAGAAAACGGCGAAGCTGCCTTAAAGATGCTGGAGCAGTATGGAACAGGTATCGCCCTTGTGATGCTGGACCTTGTGATGCCGAAGATGGATGGATTCCAGGTCCTGACGGTGATGAATGAGAGACGCCTGCTGGAGGATATTCCGGTCATCATGATCTCCAGCGAGGACTCCGGGAAATATATCAGTGAAGCTTACGGATTCGGCGTCAGCGACTATATCAGGAGACCATTTGACGCGAGAGTCGTATACCAGCGCGTGTTAAATACGATCAAGCTGTACTCCAAACAGCGCCGCCAGCTCCGCCTTGTAACATCCCAGATCCGGGAAAAAGAGCGCAGCAACCGTATTATGATCGGTATTTTAAGCCAGATTGTTGAATTCCGAAACAGCGAGAGCGGACCACATGTCATTCACCTGAATATCGTATCGAGACTGCTTTTAGAGCAGCTGATCAAAAAGAAAAACAAATACCATCTTTCCTGGCAGGAGATCGGTCTGATCGCTACGGCGTCGGCGCTCCATGATATCGGAAAGATCAATATCGATGAGAAGATATTAAACAAACCTGGTAAATTAACAAAAGAGGAATTTGAGATCATGAAGACCCACACGACCATTGGTGCGACCATGATCGGAAAGATCGATCTGTACCACAGTGAGCGCCTTGTACAGCTTGCTTACGAGATCTGCAGATGGCACCATGAGCGCTGGGATGGAAAGGGTTATCCGGATGGCTTGAAGGGAGACGAGATCCCGATCTCCGCCCAAGTCGTATCCGTGGCGGACGTCCACGATGCCCTGGTCAGCGAGCGTGTCTACAAAAAAGCATATCCGCATGAGGTAGCGATCCAGATGATCTTAAACGGAGAATGCGGGAACTTCAACCCATTGATTTTAGAGTGTATGCTGGATATCCAGGATGAGATCCGCCGGAAGATCAGCGTTACGAGCACGGAGGACTTCGTAAGGGACGCGGATGCGCAGGAAAACATGGATATTGCCAACATGCAGTTAAATCCGCTGATGATGGAGTAAAAAAGTACCTGGCCGGATACTGAGAAGCAGATCCAGCCGGAGCAGGGCAGGTGGCAAGTGTGAAAAAAACAACTTTGTTAAAAAATTATCGGGGGGGGTATTCCAATGAATATAGCCCAGGAAATTTATGAATCTATCCAGGAATTATATCAGGAGATCATCAAAGTTGACCTGAAGACGGGAAAAGCGACAATCCTCCACAGCATCACGGATCCTTCAGACCGCGGAAAAGAATGTATCTGGGACAGCCAGTTAGAGAAATACATGAAAAATAAGATCCAACCGTCGGATCACGAGAGGATGAGAGACAACTTTTGCCTGCGGCATCTGAGAAATGAATGCGAAAAGGGCAAAGGTCTGTTCTCCAACAACTTTTCGACGATGAACGGGAAACTGCCGGATAACCATGTTACGGTGCTGGCGTTCGCGCCGGGAAACGACAGTCAGGAAAAGGTTTATGTCCTGCTGCGCAAGGCCGGACAGGAATACTTTATGTGGTCCATCGCGAATCAGTATGTATCATCGACCTGCGATTATTTTATTTATCTGGACGCGAAGCATAACAGCTACCAGATGTTCAGCAGCCGGGCGGGAACCCCGCTTCCTCCGGTGATATGCAATGATTACGAAGGATCCAAGATCGAATACGTGAGGAAATATGTGGTGGAGGAAGATCAGGAGATGGTGATGCGTGAGATGCAGATATCCCGGATCCAGGAGGTCCTGGAACACAACGAGGTCCACAGCTTCACCTGCGGGATTATGGAGCACGGAGGCTACAAGAGAAAGCGCCTGGACTACCGCTATTACGATAAAGAATGCCAGATGATCCTGTTCTCCAGGACAGACGTGACGAACGTCTATCTCGAGGAGCAGAAGAAGAGCCAGAGGATGGAGGAGCTGCTCTTAAAAGCCCAGACAGACCCACTCACGAAGATCTGCAACTTCCAGGCGACCTTTGATGCCATCAGCGAGAAGCTGACGGATACGGATGACAATTACGCGTTTTGTTTCGTGGATCTCGACAATTTCAAACAGATCAACGATACCATGGGTCATCTGGCCGGGGATGAGGTCCTTCGCCAGGTGGCGGACGTTTTAAAGGACGTGGCGGGCCCGGAGAATCTCGTGGGCCGTGTCGGCGGGGACGAGTTTGTCGTATTTGTAAAGACGGAGCAGGACCGCGCCAGGGAGACCGCGGAAAAGATCCTCGCGGGGATCCAGAACATTACCGTAGAAGGAAGAAACAGTACAAGGATCTCCGGCAGTGTCGGGATCGCCATTGCGCCGCGGGACGGCAGAGACTATTACGCCCTCTTAAAACGGGCGGATGCCTGTCTCTACCAGGCAAAATCAGAAGGAAAAGATCGCTGGTACGGCGAGAAGGAAGGACAGGAGAATATATAAAGAAACGCCCCAGGGCAGCCGGGAAAGCTGCTCTGGGGCGTTTTTGCGGTGCGTTACAGATCATACCGCATCCGGAAGCGTTCCAGAAGCGTCAGATTCTTACGGCTGGACCGGATCATCGTCAGGAACCGGTATAGGAGCCGCAGCTCATATTCCTTCAGGACCTCACCACCGTAATAGTATTTCTCCATCAGCTCATTCACACGGGTGTAAAGTCCCGGCTCGTAATCCAGAAGGATCCTGGAGAGCCGCGCTTCCGTCTTGCCGCAGTTCCATCCGGGATGGATGGAGATCCCGAAGAAGAGAGGCGAATGGCGGATCGCCTGGAACATCATGCCGGCCCGGTCGCCCGGAGGCAGTTCCAGAATGCCTAAAAGCCGCCGCTCCGTGATCAGATGGCGGAATTCCAGGAGGACGATGCCGATTCCCTTGAAAAGGAGAACGACCAGCAGGATGCCCCACAGGATGTTTACGGCGGTCTTTAACTGGTCGATGACCTCGGAGTCCGGACGTTTTCCGGCGTGCAGGGAATCCGGGGCATCCACTTCCTCGCCGCTGTCCTCCAGAGCCGCTGTCCTCTGGATATCACCGGGAACCTGTGCCATCTGTAAGAGCGCGTAGGTATCATAGTAGAATCCGGGTGTCACATCCACCGGGATCCAGCCCATGCCGTCCATGTAGACCTCTACCCACGCGTGGGCATCGGAGGAGGTGAGCTGTACATCCCTGCCGCCCGCGGCCTCGATAGCGCGGCTGCTTAAAAAGTAACCTTCCGCGTAACGCGCCGGGATATCGCAAGGACATCAAGTCCCTCCAGCGCGGAAGACAGCCGCTGCAGAAAAGCGGCATAGCAGTTATTATCATGGGTCGGATCCCAGCCTGCGGAGGCAGAGACGGTAAGCCCGTCCGGGACAGGAACACGGTCCAACGGATAAAAGACATAACGCCCAGGTCCTGCCGGAGTAAACCAGTTCCCAAGCGGTTCGCCGCCTTCAGCCAGGGACCAGCCGGGGAAGATGGAATTCAGGGTATCGGGGCTGCCCCATTCATCCTTGTGATCAAGATAATACTGCTGCATCTGATTAAAAAAGCAGATGCCATCCCCGGCCTTTTCCTCAATTGTCTTCTTAAACAGGTTCCGGATCTGGTCTGCCAGGTGGTAGAGGTCGAATGGCTTATTTTCAAGCTCGATCTTACCGACCTCAATCCGGGACATATCGAGAACTTCGTTGATAACGGTCAGAAGGAACTCGGAAAGCTGCTCTGCCTTCACGATATAGTCCTCGGTGCTGTGCCCGTGAAGCTGGCGGTGCGCCAGGTTCAGCATACCGATAATTCCGTTTAACGGAGTACGGATCTCATGGGACATCTCTGAGAGGTAAGCGGATTTCGACTGGCTTACGTTCTCGGCGGCCTCGAGATCTGCCCGCATCTCATCAAGCTGTCTCTTTTCCTCCGTGATATCCCGGAAGTGGAACAGGTCCATCCCGTCTTTCCTTGTCACAGAAAGGCGGTAGCAGGCATCCATCCCGAGCGGTTCGATATCCATCAGGATCGGACGTTTTCCGTCCCACGCGTTATATTCTTTCCGAAGCCGCTTCGCCTGTTCCTCAGGAAGCTTCGGGGCAAGGCAGAGAACGTCGTTCTTAAACTGTTCCTTCGTAAGACCGAACTGCCGTTCAAAATCCTTTGTCACATAGAGTGGAAAAAGGTCCGAAGGGCGGAGAAAAAAACAGGGGTCATCCACGAGGTCAAACCCGTTAAGACTCCCCTTGTCGTCAGACTTGTTAAAATTTAACCTGCGCCAGGACAGACGCAGATGAAGAAAAACGATCAGCAGGCACGCCGCGACCAGCAATTCTGCAAAAAACAGAAATATCAATACCTTGTGTTCCCCCAGCCACGCGAGCTGAAACGCAATCTTTTCCATATTCTATCCACAATGTAAATTTGTAGCCGGTTACTTCCGATCCGCCGTCATTGCCTACTGCGGATCGAGCTTTTCAATCGCCTGGATCGTGCGGTCATATTCCTCATGGACGCGTGCGAAAAGTGATTTGCTCTCATCGTCCAGAGTATTGTTTCCGCGGAGCTTTTCGGTCAGATCGGAGCTGGCATCAAATAAAGCAGTAAATCCGAGGTTCAGGCAGATCCCCTTCAAAGTGTGGGATGCGCGGAACGCCTCCGCGCCGTCACCGCTCTCAATCGCGGCCTGCAGCTGCCCAAAACTCGGATCATTTAAAAATTTCAACGTGAACTTCCTGACAAGACTCTCCGAAACGAGTCTCCCGGTAACTCCCTCATAATCGCCGCACATCATTTCGTAGCATTCTCTTAATGTCATATGTATGGTCCCCTTTTGCAAGTGTGTTGTTTCATATATTTATATATAGATGGTTTTATTATAACTTTCAAAGGATAAAACTTCAACCGGATAATGGGGGGATCAGGGTTGTTTCATGAAGACCATGTGCCAACGATTCCTGCTTTCAGCAGTCTCGATCATGCTACATACACCGCTGAAGTGCATTGGTATACTTGCTTACTCTGAAAAAAAGCGCAAATTATCCCTATCTCCTTTACAGTACCTTTTTTCAGAGGTATTCTTTATACATAGTCAATACAGACCGGCTATGCCTTTAAACACATACTGTTCCCGCAAATCTGCATTGTCACAAAAACAGTCCATCATCTCTGTCATTATATTTGTGATACCTGTCTCGTGCATTGCCAGGCGCAGGATGTTATATGCATATTTTCTGATGAGCGCCAGATTATTTCGGGATTTTTTGGCAGGTGAGCGATCTTCCCTGAATGTGTTGTCCAACACATGATGGAGCCGGTTCTCTATTGACCAGTGCATTCTTTTTATGCTGCCCAGTTCCTCTGCGGTAAGAATAAGGTCTGATATCAGTGCGGTACACGGAATATCCTTTCCGGCCCCTTCTCCCGCATTACAGGTTCTGGAATTTCGCCTTTTTTCTTTTTAGCAGCTTCCGCTTCCAGTTTGTCCATGAACGTATGGATCTCCTCATAAGCCTCTGGTTGGTTTTTCTTTACGGTAAGCACAAAATGTCCTTCCTGTTCATGGATCTGTTCCATGCTTGCGGTCTGCGTTCCAATCGCATCAATCGTTATGATACTTCCACTGATATCCAGAAGATTCAATAATTCAGGAATCATCGCAATCTCATTCGTCTTTGAATCTACAGGAATCTGTGCAGGCAGCAATCCCCGGACAGTTTCCACTACATTCAAAATCATTGGAGTTGCCGCACATTTTGTCTTTTCCGTTGCGCCGCAGAGTGCTTTCCCGTCAATCGCAAGATGGGTATTCTTCGAGTCCACGATCTCTCCAATCCATTCCATAAAAGCACACAAGGCTAATTCCTCATCAATTCCGCTCAGCATCCGACTAATCGTGGAAGGCGAGGCGATCCCGTATTTCAATTCCATATGTTTCCGCAGCCATTCCAGGTTGTTCTTGCACCAGTTAAGACTCCTGCGGATCGTTGTCCTGCCACAAAGAAATCCGATTGTGACACATACCAGCATTTCTGCCAGATCGTGTCTTTTCTCTCTGTCGCATCGATAATCCGGGATCTGCCTGAAATAATGAATCAGTTTTTCTGTCAGAAATGGTTTTTCAGCACATTTCCAGAGCCACCTGTATTTTCTCCAGAAGTTCCTGCTGTTCCTCATTCACTTTTGAAATGATTTCCGTTTTATCCAGACATACTAAATAGATGGTCTCTAACTTGCGCAGTTCTTCCAGACCCACGCCCCATTTTTTATATATTCTGCGGGACAGGGACGATATTTGAGCTGCAAACTGATAACGAAAATCTGATTCGTTTTTCATCGTTCGTTTTTTCTGGATATAAGAAGTTGGAGATTGCCTTAAAAGAATAATGGAGAGCACATCTTCCCAATCATCCCCTAAGGTTTTTTTCCAGTCATCCGGGCACAATTCCCAGACAGCTTTTGAAAACCCGTATTCCCATACTTCTGCATCTGTTAAAGATACCTTCCTTTTGTTGCTTTGTATTACCCCCTCCGGAGTAATAATGCCGATATAAGTATCGACTGGCTGCGGATATTTTTTTCCTTTTACACGCCGGGATGTTCTTTTATAAAGATAATAAGAATCCCCCTTTTTTTTCACGGTAGTCCCTTTTACGCGATGTTTTTGAACCCATTCCGGATATTTTTTCTCAGTTACTGGCATAATTCCCTCCCTTCCGTATAGATATAGCATACCTATACTGTATAGACGTTATACCTCTACTTGAACAAAAAGTCGAGGGTTATACACGCTTATGTATAGCATGTATAACCCTCGATGAAATCTGACCTTTTTAGACTTTTAAAATATCTTCATGAAACAACCCTGTGGGGGGATTTCCAAGAATATCCGGCAAAAGATTACTATACACGGTTCCTGAATTGAAACATCAGCCAAAACTCACAAATCACAGATCAGAGGAACACGGAGGCGAAAAAACATTGGTCCGCATACCGGAACGTGACGACCCCGTGATAATGTTCCGCGATCGAGCGGACCGAGGCGGTTCCGGTTCCAAACCCGTCATGCTTCGTCGAGAGAAAACGTCCGTTTTCCTCCACCGGGGCGGAGGAGCAGGAATTATCGACCGTCAGGGCAAGGTGGCTGTTCTCCTCCTTCGCGCGGAGCCGGATAAACGGGTTGCTGCCGGTATATTCCCGGCAGGCATCTAGGGCATTTTCGAGAAGATTCCCGAGGACCGAGCAGAACTCTGCCTCATTCATGGAAAGCTTCTGCGGGACTGCCATGCTGACGGAAATATCGACACCGGATTTCCTCGCCTCATCGACATAATAGTTGACCATCGTATTTACCGCGTAATTCTCGCACCAGGTACAGAACGTATCCGGCGGGAGCATCTGACGGTACTGTGCAATGTACGCCTTCAGCTCCTCCGTCTTCCCGCTGTTTAAATAGTGGTCGATCACATTCAGGTGCTGGCGGAGATCATGTCTCGCCTGTCGGACGCTCTCGATGTGACGGCTTAACTGCTGGTACTGTGCCTTCTGCATTGCAAGAAGCGTCTCCTGGTGGGCGGCCCGCTCCTTTATGGAAAGGGGGTGTGGCGATATGGAAAAACAGATGAGTATGAAGAAAAGCAGACGATTACCTGGAATGATATTTCTTCTTGCATTGCTGATGACGATCATGATTCCGTTTGCGGCATTTGCGGAAGAGTTCAGCTGTACTGTAAACCTTCCGGTGAAGGTACAGATAGATGGAAAGAACCCGCCGTCACTGGACTATAAGTTCAAGATCGAGGCGGAAAACAATGCGCCGCTTCCGGAGGTGACTGAGGTCACCGTGAATGCTGCAGAAACCGGAACAGTGGAATTCGGCCCGATCACTTACAAGCGCCCGGGCAACTACATCTACCACATTACGCAGATTACGGATAATCGGTTGAATCTCACTTATGACAGCCGTACCTATGCTGTGACGGTTCAGATTTTAAGAAGCGAGGACAATACGCTTCATGCGGAGATCGTTGCCAGCACAGGAAGCGCAAACGGCAGCAAGGCCAGCGAGATCGTATTTGCGAACAAATATAGCAGACCGAGCTCCGGCGGAAGCGGCAGTGATGACAATTATGATCCGAGTCCTAGACCACCGCGTAAACCAGACGGTAACTCTAACGGCTCTCCAACACCGGTCAACGCGCCGAGCGCTGTTTCACCGGCTGAGAACACAAAGATTACTCCGCCAAACCCGGAATTCCCGGAGGCAAGTTCTGTAGCTGACGCACAGAACACAAGAAAACTCTCTGCCGGAAACCCGGCAACCAGTGACACCACGCACAGAGTCCTCTGGACCATGTTGAGCGTTGGTTCCGGTGTTCTTCTCCTCGCATTGATCCTGTGGAAACGCAGATCGGACGGGGCGGAAGAGAAGTAAATTTCAGATCAGAACAGATGGCTTCCACCGTGCGGGAGAGATCCTGCAGGGTGGGAGCTTTTTTGTGGATGTTTTTTCATGTCAGATATTGACAAAATGGCGACATATGGTAAAATGATAGCCAGTTGCGACTTACGATGATTCATCAAGAGTGTTGTTTTGCTATACAAAAACAACACTCTTTTATTTTTACCCGAGGCCTCAGGAAACCTCTTGAACTGCCTCTTAAAATTACAAACCGAAAATTAAAAAGAATCCTTGAAGAGGATTGTAAAAAATTCATAAACCGGCAAAGCAGTCGAAAGGCTGTGACGCAAAGCTATAGGGCCTGTAAAATGGCAGCCAGTTGCACTTTGAAGAGTATTGTAAAATGCGCTTTAGGTGCCTTTACAATACTCTTCTTGTTTGGATTTTTTTCATGAATCAATGAGGAGTTTTTTTATGAAAAAAGGTATCGTTTTAAAGCTTGCAATGTTTGTTGCAGCTTTTGCAATCAGCACATTTGCTCCGTCTATGACCGCAGCAGCAGCTTCCTATGATGATGAGTTCGTAGCTCTGATCAACCAGAAGCGTGCAGCAAATGGTCTTCAGCCGGTTTCTTTAAATAGCACTCTTGACAATGCAGCAGAGACAAGAGCAGAAGTGCTCACAGAGAAGTTTTCCTACCAGCGTCCGGATGGCCGCCGCGAATTCACAGTTCTCGATGACAACAATATCGCAGATAATTTTGTTGGTGAGTGCTACAGCGCAGGTCAGGCAACACCGAAGGAAGCTCTTGATAACATGATGCAGTATGACTTCTTCGAGAAGAAGTCATGAGCGAAGACGCTAAGACAGTTGGCGTTGGTCACTACAACGGTGGTGAGTATGGCGATTACTGGGACGTTCTTTTTACAGCCCCGGCAGCAACAGATAGAGCAGAATTCGCACAGGAAGTACTTGATCTCGTAAACGTACAGCGTGCCAACAACGGCCTTAGCCCAGTCGTTCTTGGTGATGAGAAATTAAACGCAGCTGCTCAGCAGCGTGCCGTTGAGATCGCAACCGTTACTTCCCATATACGTCCAGATGGAACAAGCTGCTTTACAGTCCTCGATGACTTCAATGTAACGGATGAAGCTACAGGCGAGAACGCAGCATGGGGACAGGTAACTCCGGAAGAGGTCGTTAACGACTGGATGAATTCCGAAGGACACCGCGCAAACATTTTAAATCCAGACGCTCACAAGATGGGCTTTGGATACTACAGCGACAACAGCTCCGAGTGGGGCCGCCAGTGGATTCAGATCTTCACAGAGTAATCTGTTTTAGATAAAAAAATTTCTTCTTCATACATTTATATTTAAATTTTCTGCCATCACCAGAAAAAACTCTTACCGCACGATCCCAGCAAATCGTGCGGTAATTTTTTACCCCTCCTTGACTTTCCAACGTCTGTTTGGTAAGATATATATCGTAGTTTTTCAAAGACTACATGTCCCAGTAGCTCAGTTGGATAGAGCACATGCCGTCTAAGAAGTAACCATAGTTAAAGCCGTGGAACTTAAAAAGGTGGTAACAAAGAGTCCGATTTGAACAATGGCATATAGAAATGTCGAAATAAGAAATCAGATGATTCATCACGAAAGTGATTGAGTTCATAAAGTTGGTTGCCGTGACCGAAAAGGCTGAAAAAGCCCGAAAATACGGCATTTGTTCCCATAGTT
>OGMW01000614.1_pt1 | contig 37089 bp, 20 predicted proteins | sample 1573281 | NCBI WGS metagenome assembly OGMW01 (sample SAMEA2581907, study PRJEB24529) | metagenome | biome: Human gut stool | place: China | collected 2011 | reverse complement strand
TAAAAGAAAAGATAATCCTGGGGATTGACCCCGGTACGACAATCATGGGATACGGTGTTCTAAGAGTGAAAGGAACCAAACCCGAAATGATTGCGATGGGGATTATCGACTTGCGTAAATTTGCCAACCACTATCTGAAACTTCGCCATATCCATGAACGGGTATTGAGTATTATTGAAAGTTATCTGCCTGATGAGCTGGCTATTGAAGCGCCTTTCTTCGGTAAAAATGTACAATCGATGTTGAAGTTGGGCCGTGCGCAGGGGGTAGCGATGGCAGTGGCGTTGAGCCGGGACATTCCGATTACGGAATATGCTCCTTTGAAGATAAAAATGGCTATCACCGGAAACGGGCAGGCATCAAAAGAACAGGTAGCGGATATGTTGCAGCGGATGTTGCGCTTTCCCAAAGAGGATATGCCTACTTTTATGGATGCAACAGATGGATTGGCGGCAGCCTATTGTCATTTCCTGCAAATGGGGCGGCCGACCATGGAAAAAGGTTATAATAGCTGGAAGGATTTTATAGCGAAGAATCCGGATAAGGTGAAGTAAAGCGACTGATTATAGGGATAGATATAAAGGAAATATCTAGGGGAGGTTTAAATGAAGATGGGAAGTAATTATTTAGCAATATTAGGGGTGACTACAGTGACAACAGTAATGAGCTGCTCCCCTGCGAAAAAGGAATATGCTTCTTTTGAGCTGTATCCGGTTCGTACGGGAAGTCTTACGGAAATGGAATATACGCCGTTGGCAACCAAATTTTATCTTTGGTCACCAACTGCAGAAGAAGTACGCCTGATGCTATATGATGCCGGTGAAGGCGGACATGCTTATGAAACAGTAAAGATGGAGCCCACAGAAGATGGAACCTGGACAACTTCAGTCGATAAGAACCTACTTGGTAAATTCTATGCCTTCAATGTAAAAATCAATGATAAATGGCAGGGAGACACGCCGGGAATCAATGCCCATGCTGTCGGAGTGAATGGGAAACGTGCTGCCATTATTGACTGGAAGACTACAAATCCCGAGGGATGGGAGAGTGACAGGCGTCCTTCTCTGAAATCTCCTGCTGATATGATTATCTATGAAATGCATCATCGTGACTTCTCGGTTGATTCTACTTCGGGAATTAAGAATAAAGGTAAATACCTCGCATTGACTGAACACGGGACCATGAATTCAGATAAGTTATTGACCGGTATCGATCACTTGATAGAACTGGGAGTGACACATGTACATCTTCTTCCTTCCTCTGATTATGCTTCTATCGACGAAACAAAACTGGAAGAAAACCACTATAACTGGGGATATGATCCGGCGAATTATAATGTGCCGGATGGCTCTTATTCAACTGATCCTTATCAACCTGCCACTCGTGTGAAAGAGTTCAAACAAATGGTACAAGCACTGCATAGAGCTGGTATCCGTGTGATAATGGATATGGTTTATAATCATACTTTTAATACCGTTGAAAGTAACTTTGAACGTACTGTTCCCGGTTATTTTTATCGTCAGAAAGAAGACGGGACATTGGCAAATGGTTCCGGATGCGGTAATGAGACGGCAAGTGAACGCCCTATGATGCGCAAGTTTATGATAGAGTCCGTTCTTTATTGGATAAAAGAATATCATATTGACGGTTTCCGTTTTGACTTGATGGGAGTGCATGATATTGAAACCATGAATGAGATCCGGAAAGCGGTGAACAAGGTTGATCCTACCATTTGTATTTATGGAGAAGGTTGGGCAGCCGACACTCCCCAATATCCGGCAGATTCGTTGGCAATGAAAGGGAATGTTTCCCACATGCCGGGAATTGCCGTATTCTCGGATGAATTGCGTGATGGGCTTTGCGGACCTGTGTGGAAAAAGGAGAAAGGGGCTTTCCTCGCCGGAGTTCCGGGAGCAGAAATGAGTGTTAAATTCGGTATTGTGGGTGCTATTGAGCATCCGCAAGTACGGTGTGATTCTGTTAATTACAGTCAGAAACCGTGGGCGGAGCAGCCTACCCAGATGATTAGCTACGTTTCCTGCCATGACGGTTTGTGTCTTGTTGATCGCTTGAAAGCAAGTATGCCGGGAGCTACTCCCGAGCAACTGGTTCGACTTGATAAGCTTGCGCAGACGGTAGTCTTCACTTCGCAAGGTATTCCTTTTATCTATGCAGGAGAAGAAGTGATGCGCGATAAACAAGGAGTGGACAATAGTTATAAGAGTCCGGATGCAGTCAATGCTATCGATTGGCGACGTAAAACGACGAACGGAGATGTTTTCATGTATTATAAGCGACTCATAGATTTGCGTAAGTCCCATCCCGCTTTCCGTATGGGAGATGCGGAAAAGGTTCGGAAGCATCTGGAGTTTCTTCCGGTGGAAGGACAAAACCTGATTGCATTCCGCCTGAAGGATCATGCGAACGGAGATAGTTGGGAAGATATTATCGTGGCGTTTAATTCCCGTATGACTCCTGCGCGTTTGGAAGTGCCTGTTGGTAAATATACTGTGGTATGTAAAGACGGCGTGATAGATGTGCGTGGATTAGGTACACAGACCGGGCCGGAAGTGATTATTCCCGGTCAGTCTGCATTGATTATGTACAAGTAGCTTTTGTTTGAAGATTAAGAATCATTTTCCGGTATACATACCGATAATAGTTCCTGTAAACCCACCTGCTTTATGGGTGCTTAAGATGGTGGCATCTAAATCGTTGACTACTTCTTGCCATTTCTTCTTGTCGAAAGATAGGGTGAAGCTGTATTTTCCACCGCGTCCAGTGATGCGAAGGTAAAGAGGGAGGTCGGTTCGTTTATCCTCTAGTGTAAATGTACCTTCAGTTGTCTGTTTGCCATTGTCAGTACGGACTACAGTAATCACTTGTTTTCCTTCCCGGATTGTTTTGCCAAAAATGAGATTGAATTTTTCATTCTGATAGCAGACAAGTCCGGCAAATGTTTGTTCATTGAGCGGAGTGAAACTCATTTCCGTAGTAACAGTGAAATTGGTATGTTGCTGACGATGACCAATAAAGGCGGGAGCACCCACAGTATAAATATCAAAAGCGGCAGGAGTCAGATGAAGTTTGCCTTCGTGAATACTCCACCAGTTCTCTCGCGGTGTCCGGATGAACAGCCATTCCAAAGCTAATTTCTCATCGGTATTGAAGTCATCTCTCCATATAAAGTTACCTGTAAATGTTTGTGGCGTAATTCCGGCAACATCAGCTTTCCAATTTTCGGGACGTACAACAGTAGGAATTGCTTTCCCTTTTTCCATAATGACAGGTGTTCCCTTTTTCCATGTAACCGGAAGCAGGAATGTTTCACGTCCGGTATGGTATAAGGGAACTCCTGTATAAGTCACCTTCATAAGGGCGGCAAGCCAGGAATATGGCAAACCATTGTCCGTCCGGTGTTTCAATAAGATCGGCATGTCCTGTGCAGGTGATTGGATTGGCACGGTCTTCGGGGAGATCACGTTGCGTTAAGATCGGATTGTCGGATACGGGTCGGTAGGGACCTTTCACATGGTCGGAGGTGAAAATAACCTCTGAATGATTGACGGATGTGCCACCTTCAGCAGCCATCAGATAATATTTTCCTTTGATTTTATAGAGATGGGGTCCTTCTATCCAGATAGGATGTTTGCTTTTGTCTACGCCTCCATCTACGATGACTTGTTTTTTCCCGAATGTCTGGTCGGTGCCCGGATCATAGTTGTGAATCCAGATGGCACGATGCCCGTCATATTCCGGTATTCCTATTGGTGCGTCATTATGAACGAGATATGCTTTTCCATCTTCGTCGAAGAAGAGGGAAGGATCGATTCCGCCAACTTCAGGAAGAAGGATCGGGTCGCTCCAACCTTGTTGCGGGTCTTTCGTTTTTACAACAAAATTGCCGATGCCATCTACGCAGGTGGTAACCACATAAAAAGTGTCATTAGCAGGATTATAGCTGATGGCTGGTGCATAAATACCTCCGCTTAGGCGGATGTTGTCGAGTTTTAATTGTGAGGGACGGTCGAGTACGTGTCCTATTTGTTCCCAATGTACGAGGTCACGGCTGTGTAGGATTGGGATTCCCGGATAGTAAGAGAAAGAGGAATGTATCATGTAATAGTCTTCTCCTTTCCGGCAGATACTGGGATCCGGGTAAAAACCACAGACAATCGGATTCCGGTATTCATAGATCGAATCAATCGGTGTTTCGAAAATAACATCTTCTCCCTGATATTCGAAGAAGTCGAAAATGGCTTCATTTGTTTGGGGAATGGATTGGCATCCGGTTATATTTAATCCGGTAGCTATGGTAAACAGGATAATAATTAGAGAAAAGAAGATCTTTTGTGTCGTCATGGCTCTACTTTATTAATGAATGAAATGGAACATTTGTGATACATGGCAAAGATAACGGCTTCTTTTCTAATTCGGATTCTTGTTTGTAACAAGTCTAATTCTGTTTGTTACATCTGTTGTTCTTTATATTCACTCGGTGAAATTCCGTAAAAGTCTCTGAATGTATTGGAAAAATGAGAGAGGTTGGAGAAGCCTGTAGCGTATGCAACTTCCGAAACGCTTAGATTCTTCTCACGTAGCAGATTGGCAGCTTGTTTCAGTCTGATAGAACGAATGAAATCTCGTGCTGACTGATTAGTCAACTCCTTTAATTTGCGGTGCATATGTACGCGGCTCATTCCAACGTTGGCTGCCAGCATCTCTACATTAAGGGCAGGGTCGGCGAGATGGTCATTGATGGTTTTCATTACTTTACTCATCAAGATCTCATCATTGGACTTCATTTCTATCTTTGTTATTTTTTCTTCTACTTGTTGTTCACCTACCAGTTTGCCGCGCAGTCTTTCCCGATTGGCTATCAGATTACTGATAGTAGTTCGTAATAATTCAGTGTTGAATGGTTTTACGATATAAGCATCTGCTCCAATTTCAAGCCCTTCGATTTGGTCTTCGGCTTTCGATTTGGCGGTTAATAATATAATCGGTATATGATTGATATTGATATTCTGTTTTATTTTCCGGCAGAGAGTGATCCCATCCATTTCGGGCATCATAACATCACTGATGACGAGATCGGGTTTCTCCTTCAAAATGGTTTCCAGTCCTTCCCGTCCGTTTGTACATTCATAGATACGGAAATCACTATCCAGTTCGCTACGTATGTAGCGGCGTATTTCTTCATCATCTTCTACGATTAAGATGCGATAACGTGTTTTTGCTTTGGGTTTCCTGTACTCGTTAGTTTTGTTTTCTTCTTCCGTTTCATAGATCGAATCTTTGGGAAGTTGGGAGATTGTTGGTTCGCTTCCGGTTTCTTCAGGATTTTCCAGTTCTTCTGCTTTCAAGTGATTACTACCTAACGGCAGGCGGATGATGAAATGGGTTCCTTGTCCGTCTTCGCGGTTTTCTGCTTTGATGATGCCGTGGTGCAGTTCCACTAACGACCGTGAAAGATGCAGTCCGATTCCTGTACCGAAATTAGATTGTGTCATGTCGTTGTCAATCTGATAGAAACGTTCGAATATTTGTTCTATTTTGTTTTTGTCAATACCGATTCCGTTATCGGTGATATCTATCTCGAAATAATCTTTCAAAGCACCCCGGTAGGCATCGTTGTGACCGGTTTTCAATAACACTTCGATATTTCCTCCCTCATGTGTATATTTGAAAGCATTGGAAAGGACATTCATCAATACTTTGTCAAAGTTATTTAGATCAATCCATACTTTCAGAGAATCAGCACCTTCCAGTTCTTTTTCGAAAGTAAATGTGATGTTCTTTTTTTGCGCTTGATAATTGAATGTTTGCATCAAGTCATTGATAAATCCTACGATGTCTGTTTCCCGGAATTTCAGATGCATTTGTCCTTTGTCCAGTTTTCGTATGTCCATCAGTTGATTGATCAGACGTAGAATACGTTGGGCATTCCGGTAAATCATGAGATAAACCGGTTGTTTCTCGGAATGTTCGGCTAACAGTTTCTCTAACGGGCTGATGATAAGAGTCATCGGGGTACGTATTTCATGTGAGATATTAATGAAGAATTGTAATTTGGCTTCGTTAATCTGTTCCATGTGTTTTTGTCGCATCACTTCTTGCCGGTGGCGGATACGTGACAGAATATACATGGTAAGAGCATAGATTAGTAATGCTCCGAGGCATCCCCAGATTACTTTTGCCCACCAGGTCTGGTACCAGGGTGGAGTGATGGCAATAGTAACTGTGCGGATATTAGAGAAATTATTATGGTCGCGTGCCTGTACGGAGAAAGTGTATTTCCCCGGTTTCAGACTGCTATAAGTCACCCGGTTTGTTCCCGGTTGCGTACTGATCCATTCATCGCCTAATTCTTTTATCTTATATTGATAACTAATCCGGTCGGGATTGCTGAATTCCAAAACAGAAAAATCAATGCTGAATGTATTTTCATTATATGCCAGTGTAAATTGCTCGGTATCCATGACAGCAGTATCAGTGATGACATTGTTTCCGGATTTATCCCCTTTTTTCACAGGGCGGTTAGCAACGTGAAAGCCGGTAATCAATACATTCATTTCTTTTTTGATTTCGGTGATATCCTGGGGGTAGAAAGCTGTTACTCCATTGGTACCTCCAAAAAATATCTTGCCGCGTTTATCTTTAAATACAGTAGTGCGTGTAAACTCATTTCCTTGCAGACCGTCGCCTGCATAATAGTTGATAAACTTCTTTTCCGGAGGATTCAGTTTGGAGATTCCCTGATGGGTACTGATCCATATATTTTTTTTCTCGTCTTCAGCCAGGCCGCAAATAATATCACTGGGGAGTCCATCGGCAGTAGTGAAAAGTACAGGTGTTAGTCTGTCTTTATTCAGGCAGACCAATCCTTCGGAAGTACCAGCCCAGATCTCTCCATTACTACTTTCCAATAAACTGTAAACGACATACCCGGGGAGGAGATTGTTTTGCTTTTTATAATTGATAAAATTGTCCGTTTGAGGATTGAGTACGGCCAGACCTTTATAAGTGCCGATCCATATCATTCCCTCTTTATCTTCCAGTAGGTAGCTGATCCAATCGTTCGGAAGACGGTTGATGCTCCAGTCATCGTTTTCGTTGCGGGTAGATTCGTAATAGGTGACATGTTGAGTTGGTAAATTGATTTTGTATAAGCCCGAACCATAAGTACCCACCCAGAGATTCTTGTTTTTGTCTTCAATGATGCAGGAAACTTTGGGCTTGCCTGCGTTAAGATTTCCTTGTAAAAGCGAGGTGGCATCTTGACATGTTCCGGTTTGTTTGTTCATCCGTGCCAGACCATCGAAGTAAGATCCTAGCCAAAGTTCCTGATTGGAATCTTCATAGAGACATAGGATAGTGCCGGGGACAGATTGGGGATTACCTGCCTGATGGGTGTAATGGCGTAATTGTTTTCCCTGATCGTTTATGGCATATAATCCGTCGTTATCCGTACCTATCCAGATTGTAGCTTGTTCATCTGTATGAATAGCCATAACACAGCTGGAACCAATGGTGTTGTTGTGTATTGATTTGTAGCCGTAGTAGTCGAACTTATTTGAAATGCCGGGCACTAGTATCAAACCTTTCTGAAAAATGCCCAGCCATAAATTGTGATCTTTATCTTCGATTAACGAGTGAACCTTGGATTTGGAGAAGTCAAAGGGACCCGCATTAATCTCACTGTCCACAATAATATCTTGTTGAGGCTGATATTCTTTTACTCCTTCACCGTCTGTTCCTATGATAAGTTTTCCACGGGTATCAATGATGAGAGTCCGGATATTCAAATTCATCCGGTTTTGGTAGAGGACAGGTTCGAAGTTTCCTTCCTGTCGGGATGATAGTCTGAAAAGACCTTTTGTCAAGGTTCCTACGAAAATTTGTCCGTGTGCATCCTCACAAATGGCAGAAACGTCATCACCTGCTATATGATAAGGTGCTTTATAGCTTTTAAGCTCTTTACTTTCCGGAGAATAACGGTAAAGTCCTTTTTCTTCTGTAGCAATCCATAAATTTTGCCGGGAATCTTCGAAAATGACATTCAGGTAGTTACTACCTATCCGGTCTGTCAGTTCGGTTTCGATATGGAAGGAGGCGGGATTGCTGTTCTTTTTTAGGGATATGGCGCCTTGTCCGGAAGTTGCTATCCAAAGATCTCCGTTCCGGCGTTCAATAATGGAAGTGATATGAGGATTCTTTCGTCCGTCTTTCCGAGAGATGAATAATTCGTGAAAGTTGTCTGTGGCGCGGTCATATCGCTGTAAGCCATTGATGCATCCGATCCAGAAATTACCGCGACTGTCTTCGAATAATGTCCGTACATAGTTGTTTTTCAAACTGGTGCTATCCGTAGCATTATGTCGATAGATCGAGAAACGTGTCCCGTCGAATTTATTAAGTCCGTTTTCGGTAGCTATCCAGATAAATCCTTTCCGGTCCTGATATACGGCATTGATCAGACTGTTGGAAAGTTCTTTGTCTGTTGAATAGAATTTGCCGGTCTGTGCTTTCATAACAGGAGTGCTTCCTATCAGGAAACAGTATATGGAAAAAAGGAATAGGATTTGTGCTTTCATACTCATTAATATAAGCAGGGTTTATTGGTGCTTTTTATATAGACAAAGATACTATATTAAATTAAAATAGCATTAGCTTTGTTACTTTTCCTTTTACTGATGTTACGTGCAAACCCTTTAGGGATGCTTCTGGGAGGGGTATGTAACGGGTGTGCAATAGCTTGTAACGTACATGCAAGTGTATGTAACCGCCTGTCAATTGCTTGAAACAAAATCTCCACCTATGCTTGATATATTATCCATAAATTTGCATTAACCAAAAAAATGAATTGTCGGACACCTTAAAATAATAACTGCTTATGGAAACATGAATTCCTTACTCTATTCCTTATTATAAATAAGAAGAGAAAAACCTATAACTTGGATTAACCACTATCATTATTAATTAAAAAAATGATTTTATGGAAAGCACAAATCATTATTTTCGACCGTTAGGTCTTATCATTCTTTTCTGCCTCTTCCCTGTATGGGTATTGGCACAGACTGTTTCCGTGACGGGGATGGTCAAAGATGCATCGGGCGAACCGATTATCGGAGCCAGTGTAGTAGAAGCTGGCACTACCAATGGTATAGTTACCGATTTGGATGGTAATTTTAAGTTGAATGTATCAGCCAAAGGTAGCTTGAAGATTTCTTTTATCGGATATCAGACACAAACGATTCCTGTAGCCGGGAAAAAGCAGTTTGATATTACCCTCAAAGAAGATGCAAAAGTATTAGACGAAGTAGTTGTAGTTGGATATGGTCAGATGAAACGTAGTGACCTGACCGGTTCTGTTGTATCGGTCAACGATGAAGCCATTAAGAAATCTGTAGTGACTTCCGTTGACCAGGTACTGCAAGGACGTGCTGCTGGTGTGCAGGTACAGGCTAATAGCGGTATGCCCGGTGGTAGTTCTTCCATCCGTATTCGTGGTATCAACTCTTTGAATGCCTCCAATGAACCTATCTTTGTCATTGACGGTGTTATCATCGACGGTTCCACAGGTTCGGGAAGTGATAATGCACTGGCATCTATCAATCCTTCGGACATCGTCTCTATGGACGTATTAAAGGATGCTTCCGCCACTGCTATTTATGGTGCGCGAGCTGCAAACGGTGTGATTATGATTACTACCAAACGTGGACAGAAGGGTGAGGCGCAAATAACTTATGACGGATATATAGGATGGCAGGAAATGCCTAAAAAACTGGATATGCTGAATCTGCGTGAATATGCGGAGCATAAGAATGTTCGTTCAGGAAAAGACTATTCGGGAAATGATTGGGGAATAGTGAACAAGGATAATAACTTTGTTCGTCCGGATTTACTAGGTGAGGGTACAGACTGGCAGGATGAGATGTTCTCTAAAGCTATGATGACCAGTCATAATCTTTCTGTGACCGGAGGTACTGATAAAAGTAACTATGCATTGGGAGCAGGTTACCTCAATCAGGATGGTATTGCTGTTGGTTCAGGGTTCAGGCGTCTGAACTTACGAGGTAGTTTTGATGCCCAGGTGAAGAGCTATTTAAAAATGGGTATTAACTTTGCGTTTAGTAATTCCCGTCAGAAATTGACTGTATCTGACGAGTCGTTGATTAGAACTGCTTTATTGCAGAGTCCGAGTGTGGCTGTTCGTAATGCTGAAGGCACATTTGACGGACCGGATACGGACGAATGGGTACAAACGAATCCGGTGGGTCTTGCCATGATTAAGGATAACCGCAATGAGAAAATGGGTATTCGGGCAAACACCTATGCTGAAGCTACTATCATTGACGGACTGACGTTTAAAACGGAATTGTCTTTCGATTATGGGGTAACTAATACTTATAAATTTGATCCCTCATATACTTTTGGTGCGATTGAAAATACGGACCGTCAGGGGACTTTCTCCAAATCATATAATAAGTTCTGGAGTTGGAGAAATATCGTGAATTACATGAAAACTTTTGGAGTGCACAATGTGAATGCAATGATTGGCCAGGAAATGCAGGAGAGCAAATGGGAATATCTGATGGGAAGCCGTATGGGATATTTGTCCAATGCCGCAACCGACCTGACATTGGGAGATGCCGCAACAGCCAAGAATAATGGTAATAGTGGAGAAAGTTCGATTTTATCTTATTTCGGCCGTCTGTTCTATTCATACGATGACAAATATCTGTTGACATTTACTCTTCGTCGCGACGGTTCTTCCAAATTCTACAAAGATAATCGTTGGGGATGGTTCCCGTCGGCTGCTTTGGCTTGGAAGGTTTCCAATGAATCTTTTTTGAAAGACAACAATATTATTAATAATCTGAAATTGCGTTTAGGATGGGGTGTTGTAGGTAATCAGAATGTGCCTAATAATGCATATAAAGCCATTTATTCATCTGTTGCTACCGTTTGGGGAACAGGATTGCTGGCTGGCAATACTCCGAATCCCGAATTGAAATGGGAGTCTACTTATTCAAGTAATCTGGGACTTGATATTAATCTTTTCCAGAACAGGATTGAATTGATAGCCGATATTTATTATAAGAAAACAAATGATTTGTTGTTGCAAGTGCCTCTTCCTGCTTACGTGGGAACTTCAGGTCAGGGCTCTACTTCCGCACCCTGGAAGAATGTGGGTTCTTTGGAGAATAAAGGACTTGAGTTGACTTTAAATACAGTGAATATTGATAAAGGCGGATTTCAATGGAGAAGTAACGTGGTATTCTCTATGAACCGTAATAAAGTAAAATCGCTGGATACGGCAACCAGCCTGATAGATAAGAGTAATCAGACAGGCGAAACAATAACCGTACTGACACGTACATCAGTAGGAAACCCTATCGGACAGTTTTATGGTTATAAAGTGATTGGCCGCTTTGAAAAGGCTACTGACTTTTACTATAAAGATGCTTCCGGAGCAATTAAGCCGGTAGCATTGCCTGAAGGTATGTCGATTTCCAAGAATAGTATCTGGATTGGTGATTATATTTTTGAAGATGTAAACAAAGACGGTGTTATCAATGAACAGGACCGTACTTATATCGGTAATCCTGAACCGGACTTTACTTTCGGCTTCGGTAACTCTTTCTCTTATAAAGGCTTCGACTTGAGCATTAACCTGACCGGATCGGTGGGAAATGAAGTTGTAAACTGGGGACGTCGTGAACTTGAAAATCCACGTGGCAATAATAATATCCTGAAATCGGCGTTGGATTATGCACAACTGGCTTTGATTGATCCGAATGGTCCGGATGATTATCGGAATATACAGATTGTAGGCGGTGACCCTTATGCTTGCCGTATGGCTATTGCCAAAGGGACAGATGATTCCAATTATCGTTTCAGTGACCGCTTTGTGGAAGATGGTTCTTTCCTGCGTATTCAGTCTATCTCTTTCGGCTATACGTTCCCGCGTAAATGGTTGGCACCGATTGGTATTCAGAATCTGAAACTTTATTGTAACCTGCAGAATGTATATACATTCACAAAATACAAAGGGATGGACCCGGAAATAGGTTCTGCCAATCAGGACGCTTTGCTTACAGGCTTTGATAACTATCGTTATCCTTCTCCGCGAATTTATACATTCGGTCTGAATTTAACCTTTTAATCATTTAAAGTGACTAAATATGAAAACAAGTAAATATATATACTCTTTCATGTTGGCTGTAGCTTTGGCGTTTGCAGGATGCAGTGACTTCCTCGATTCTGAAGATAACTCCAATATCGCAGGAGATAACTTTTATCAAACGGAAGATGATTTCCGGGCAGCAACAGCTCCTTTGTATAATAAGGTGTGGTTCGACTTTAACGATAAGTTCTATTATGGACTGGGTGATGGACGCGGATTCAACCTTTGTGCGACAACCTCTAATTATATCTATCCTTTTGCCGATTTGACCGAAACCGGATTGACGGGGCCGTTAGTTTCGGCTTGGGGCTCATTATACAATATAGTACAGCAAACTAATAAGATTATTAACGGGATCAAAGGTAACTCATCCAATAGCGAAGAAGTGAAGAACCCATATATTGCTGAAGCACGGTTCATGCGTGGAGTTGCTTATTCCTATCTGGCGATGTTATGGGGAAATGTTATTATAAATGAGGATACGGATGAACTGGTGGCTAATCCAATTGTCAATACTAGCCCGGTAAGTGATGTCTATGAATTTGCGATGCGTGACTTGGAATTTGCGGCAAAATATTTGCCGGAGGTTTCTTCTGCTGCCGGACGTGTCAATAAATACAGTGCCTTTGGCATGTTGTCGCGTGTTTATCTGACGTATGCCGGTTATAGTAGTAACCCTAATAGTGCGACCCGTAATCAGGACTATCTGGATTTGGCAAAGAAAGCGGCTTTAAAAGTGATAGAAAACAGAAATTTTGAACTGATGACTGATTATGCCGATTTGTTTATGATTGATAAAAATAACAACTCGGAAACACTGTTTGCTTTACAATGGGTTAGTAATGGTACGTATGGAGAATGTAATACGATACAGGATTATTTTGCTTGTGAGTCGGCTATTACCGGTAATGACCGTGCATGGGGCGGTTATGTTTTTGCACAACCGGACGTGATTTGGGAGTATGAAAAAGGAGATAAACGGCGTCAGCCGACTTGGATGGCTTATGGCGATCATTATCCTGAAATACAGAAAGCAAACGGAGGATATACTTGTGAGAAGAAAGCATCGGGTACTGTTTCCGGAATTTATTGTAAGAAATATGTTTGTGGTTCTAGCAAAGATAATGCGAAGATCACTTCCGGAAGTACTCCTATCAATACTTACATGTTGCGTCTGGCAGAAGTATATCTGATTTATGCAGAAGCTATATTGGGAAATAATCCTTCAACAGATGATGCCGATGCAATGGAATATTTTAACAAAGTGCGCAAGCGTGCCGGTTTGGAACCCCAAAATTCGATTACTTACGAAGATATTCGTCGTGAGCGTAGACTGGAACTTTGTCTGGAAGGACAGTATTGGTATGACTTGGTACGTAGAGCTTATTATAAACAACAGGAAGTACTCAATTATATCACCGGACAGGATAGGGGTACTGCTATTCCTGTAGTATGGGATGCGGATACACAGACTTTGAAGAGAGACGAGGATTCGGATGAAACGAAGCGTGCCATAGGTGACGTCGATTCCAGTATATTCCTTCTTCCTTATCCGGAATCGGAGACTGTGCAAAATCCTTTGTTGAAAGCGGATCCTATGCCTTATGCATTTAAGGAAGACAGAATAACCGATTTGTTTAACTAAAAACGAGAATACGAATGAAAAGCTTGATATATAAAAATAGTATGAAAGCATTTGGCTTATTGGTGAGTCTGCTCATCTGCTCTTGTTCATTTGTTTCGTGTGACGACGATGACGATAATGGCGGAAGTTCTGTGATGAACATAACCGGGATCTATCTGGAAGACGCGAAGTCGAATGTTCCTGACCGTTTGGTTGATTTTGCCCGTTTGGGACAACTGATTCGAATTGAAGGTGAAGGATTCAACGGATTGAAGAAAGTGTATATTAATGGATATAACTGTTATTTTAATCCGGTTTTTGTTTCGAATAAATCTTTTTTGGTTAGTGTGAACAGTAAAGTTCCGACTACAGAAGCTGACGAGAATGTACGTAATACAATTCGTTTGGTAAAAGATGGCGGTGAATACGTTTATGATTTCCAGATTCGTGCTGCTGCACCGTCTATAACGAAAATCTCCAACTGTATGCCGAATATAGGTGAACCTATCATTGTTTACGGAAGTGGATTGACGGAAATAGCAAAAGTCGTTTTCCCCGGAAATGTGGTGGTGACAGAAGGTATTATTTCTGATCTTGACGGTGAATATTTTATGGTGGATATGCCTGCCGGAGTTTCTGAAGAGGGCGGTTCTATTTTCGTAGAAGGTTCGAATGGTGGTGCTTATTCTCCTGCCTATTTCAATTATAAGAAAGGCTTGTTGTTGAACTTCGACGGAGTGGGTGCACAAGGGGCATGGGGCGATTCTGAAAGTATGATTCAAACAACCGAACTGGAATCTGCTTCGATTGGTGAAGGTAATGTGTCGCAAGGTGCTTACTGTCGTTTGCCATTAGAAAGACAGTTGCCGGTGGCAGCAGCGAAGAATCGTTGTGCTGAAGTTTGGACAGCTGGTAATGGTACTGATCCTGACTGGTTGACGCTGGGTGTCCCTGCTGAAACTCCTGTTGCCGAATGTGCTATTCAGTTTGAAATTTATGTGCCCGAACCTTGGTCTGAATCCGGATTCCTGAAGATTTGTGGTCAGAACGGATTCAACGGTGGAGAATGGGAGAGAGACTGTTATAATTACGTACCGTGGCTTGTAGACGGAAAGATTGTTCCTTTCCAGACAACCGGTTGGCAGACTGTAACTGTTCCGTTTAGTGAATTCTACAAATCGAAAGCATCCAGCGGAGCTTGGACCACTTTTGCCGATGTGGCCGCTACCCGTGCATCTGCTTCTTATGCCAACTTCGGTTTCTATTTTGAGAACTCTGATATTACATTGGATAAGATCACAGGTGCGAGCTCGGATAAAGAAACAGAGTTTCTATCCAAAGCAACTTCCGTGAAGATTTATATTGATAACTGGCGTGTCGTACCTTTGACGAAGCCGGAATATACCGATTTCCCGGATGAAGAAGAGGATGCAGAATAATAATGACTTTAAATTGAAAAGATTATGAAATACAGAAATATGCTTCCGTTTGTTGCCTTGTCGGTGCTGATATTGACATCGTGTGACGATAATAAGATGGAGTGGTATAAAGACCCTACACATGGAGCGGTTACTTCTTCCGAACTGCCTTTACAGTTGGCTGAAAAGATTTCCCGTTACAAGCCGTTGAAAGAATATTTATCCGATCCCAACTTTAAGTTGGGTATCGGAGTGGGGATGGATGAATATCTTGGTGACGAGACAACGACTACCATTGTGAATGAGAACTTTAATGATCTGACGATAGGATATGCCATGAAGCACGGTCCTATGGTCGATTCTAAAGGGAATTTGAAATTTGATAAGGTAGATCAATTGTTTACAAAGACTACAGAAGCGGGTATAAGCATTTATGGACACTGTCTGATTTGGCACACTAATCAGAATGCGAGTTATCTGAATAGTCTGATTGCACCGGAAGTTATTCCGGGACTGGCGGGCAGTAATTTGTTGGATCTGTCAGGCATTGAAGATGGAACCTTTGATGGCTGGAATCGTAAAAATGGAAGTGATGCGATGTCCATTGTGGAAGGGGAAGGACTGACAACTACTTCCAAAGCATTGAAATTTACAGTAGGATCTTCTGTAACGGCTGCTCATTCTGTGCAATTATATACTCCTGACATTTCAGCAGTAAGTGGGCATAATTATGAAATTTCATTTTTTGTCCGTTCGGATAAAGCTGGTAAAGCCCGGTTAACTTTCGCTGGGTTAGGAAATAATTATCCATATAAAGACTGGTATGCTACAGGTGGCAGTTGGACGGAAGCTTTTGAGACAACGTCTCAATGGCAGCAGGTGAAGATCACAGTGAATGATTTTGTTAGTACTACATTTCAGATTGCATTTGAATTTGGTTATTTGCCGGATGTGACTTATTATGTAGATAATATTGTTGTGACAGACAAAGATGCCGATCCTACTGTGGTTAATCTGATTTCTAACGGAGATTTTGAAAGCAAAGCTATTACTCCTTGGGGAGCTTGGAGTAGTGGAAAAGCCGCGATTTCGGAAGAAGGTGAAGGATATGGAAGTTCATATTCGATGAAGCTGACTAGTTCTGTTGACGGAGGGGCGGGCAATGCATATAAGGCACAGGCTGGATATGGCTTTGATACTCCTTTGGAAGTCGGCAAGACCTATGAGTTCTCTGCTATGATTAAAGCAAGTGTCTCAACTACTTTCCAAATTCAAATTCAGAACTCAACGAGTTATGCAGGTGAATGCTATGTAGATGGAAATGTGAGTACGACTTGGACAGAATTTAAGAAAGAATTTACAGTGTCTAAAGAGGATATGAATCGATTCTGTATCAATTTCGGAGTTAGTGCAGGCGATTATTATATAGATAATATCGTATTGTCGGAGAAAGTGGTGGAGACACGTGCAGTCACTCGCGCTTCCGGTCCTACTATCATTGAGAAGACCGACGAAGAAAAAGCCGAGATTATCAGAGATGCTATGGAAGACTGGATTTCAAAGATGGTTACCCATTGTAAACCTTATGTTCATGCATGGGACGTAGTCAATGAACCAATGGATGACGGAAAAACATCAGACATTAAGACTGGTAAAGGCAAAACTGATCTGGCTTCTGATGAATTCTACTGGCAAGATTATTTCCTGACTCCGAAAGACTATGCAGTAGAAGCTTTCAAACTTGCCCGTCAGTATGGAAATCCGGATGATAAACTATTCATCAATGATTATAATCTGGAATATAACCTCAATAAGTGTGACGGTCTGATTAAATATGTGGAATACATCGAAAGCAAAGGGGCCACAGTGGATGGTATTGGTACACAAATGCATATTGCTATTGATTCCAATAAAGACAATATTGCTCAAATGTTCCAGAAACTGGGTGCTACCGGCAAGTTGATTAAAGTATCCGAGTTGGATATTAAGGTTAACACCTCGTCGCCTACTACTGAAAATCTGGCACAACAGGCAGAAATGTATCAGTATGTTATTGATATGTACAAGAAGTATATTCCGGTGGATAAACAATATGGTATTACCATCTGGGGAGTATCGGACAATGAAAAAGAACATGTGAATTGGATACCGAATGACGCTCCGAACCTTTGGGATGCTAATTATGCACGTAAACATGCTTATAAGGGAGTAGCCGATGGTTTGGCTGGTAAGGATGTCAGCGAAGACTTTACCGGAGATTTGGAATAAATGATTTTATAATAATTAAAGAGGGGGAGAGTGAGGGTTACAGTAGTTGTTATCATCCTGGAGCGGATCGAATGAATAACAATAACTACTGTAATCCGCTCTTTCTAAAACTTTCGTTTTCCTCCTGTTCATCGGTGGTTTCAGCTTGAATGTAACATTGCAACAAGTTTTTGTAACATACGTAAACGATGATGTAACAAGCGAGTAATGATTTGAATCAGAATTTCTGGGTAAGTGGGAAGAAACTTCCTAAGTTTGCAAAGTGGAATCCCGATGGATTTCTTCTCTTGCTAAATTATCATGAAATAAAGACATATAAAAGAAAAGACAGAATGAATAAGTATTGGTTTTATAAGGTAGGGTTAGTAGTTGTGTTCCTTTGCTTCGCCTTGTTGGGCGGAGCAAAGGTTAAACTTCCGACTCTTGTTTCCGACGGAATGGTACTTCAGCGTGGGGAACCTGTCAATATCTGGGGAACGGCTGATCCTGATGAAACCGTTGATATAACTTTCCTGAAAAAGAAATATAAGACTGTTGCTGATGTACAAGGTAACTGGAAAGTGACTTTGCCTATATTGAAAGCTGGCGGACCTTATACGATGGCCATTAATGATATCGAATTAAAGGATATTCTTATTGGTGATGTTTGGGTATGTTCGGGACAGTCGAATATGGAATTGCCTGTTTCACGGGTTACAGATCGTTTTCGCGATGAAATATCTACGGACAGTAACTATCCGATGGTACGCTATATAAAAACACCTCTGCTCTATAATTTTCATGCTCCGCAGGCAGATATTCCGGGAATTTCCTGGCAAGCGATGACTCCTGAAAATGTGATGCCTTTCTCTGCTTTAGCCTATTTCTTCGCTAAAGATGTCTATCAAAAGACAAAGGTTCCGGTAGGAATCATAAATTCCAGTGTCGGAGGTTCACCGGTAGAAGCGTGGATCAGTGAGGGAGGGTTGAAGCCTTTTCCATTTTATTTGAATGAAAAGCGTATCTATGAGTCAGACGATTTGATGGAGTCGATGAAAAAAGAGGAGAGGAAGAAAAGTCATGCCTGGAATGTGGCGTTGTTTCAGGGAGATAAAGGGATGCATGAGGCTACCCCTTGGTATGCTGCCGATTATGATGATAGCAATTGGACAGAAACAGATTTGTTTACTTCCGGCTGGGCAACAAACGGACTGAATACCGTCAATGGCTCCCACTGGTTCCGTAAAGACTTTCAGGTGTCTGCACAACAGGCGGGAGAGAAAGCGACTCTTCGTTTGGGATGCATCGTAGATGCAGATTCGGTCTATGTAAATGGCACATTTGTGGGGACTGTCTCTTATCAGTATCCTCCCCGTATCTACACCATTCCTGCCGGATTGTTGAAAGCCGGAAAAAATACAATAACCATACGCCTTTTCAGTTATGGCGGTCGTCCTCAATTTGTAAAGGAAAAGCCTTATAAAATCCTTTTCGGAAAAGGTCAGCCGGAAAAAGGAGAATCGGAGATCAATCTGGAGGGGAGTTGGAAATATCATCTCGGTGCTCCTATGCCCGCTGCTCCGGGACAAACGGCTTTTCATTATAAACCCACAGGACTGTATAATGCAATGATTGCTCCTTTGCTGAACTATACGGTATCCGGTGTCATCTGGTATCAGGGAGAATCGAATGTCTCACGCAGAAATGAGTATAAAGACTTGTTGACGGCTATGATTAGCGATTGGAGACAACGATGGAATAAGTCGGATATGCCTTTCTATATCATTGAGCTGGCGGATTTCCTTTCACCCACAGATAAAGGAGGACGCACTGCCTGGGCGGAATTCCGGAAAGCGCAGGCGGAAGTAGCCGATACAAATAAAAATGTTACTCTGATTAAAAATAGTGATTTAGGAGAATGGAATGATATTCATCCATTGGATAAAAAGACGCTAGGGCAACGAGTGGCAGCAGCTATCTTGATAGAAATGAATACGAAAAACAGAAAATGACCAATTTATCTATTTTATGGAGAATACAATAAAGACCAATGAAGCGAAAGGTTTCTATAAACTCTCTTGGCTTCAACGTATAGGATTCGGTTCCGGTGATTTGGCGCAAAACCTTATTTACCAGACCGTATGTATGTATCTGCTGATTTTTTATACCAATGTATATGGACTTAAACCGGAAGTGGCAGCCGTGATGTTTCTTATTGTCAGGATAGTGGATGTGCTTTGGGATCCTTTGGTGGGTGCTTTCGTCGATAAACACAATCCTAAACTAGGTAAATACCGTTCATATCTTATTTGGGGAGGAATTCCGCTGACTGGTTTTGCTATTCTTTGTTTTTGGAACGGCTTTTCGGGTTCACTGTTCTATGCCTATTTCACTTACGTTGGATTATCCATGTGTTATACATTGATTAATGTGCCTTATGGAGCACTGAATGCGTCACTTACCCGCGATACGAATGAAATCACGGTGTTGACGTCAGTGCGTATGTTTCTTGCCAATTTGGGTGGTTTGGCTGTGGCATACGGTATTCCGATACTGGTGAAGGTGTTGTCTCCCGATGGTAAAATCAATACTACTGCATCTGCTAACGCATGGTTTATTACGATGACTATTTATGCTGTTATCGGATTGGCGTTATTGATGTTCTGCTTTAGCCAGACGAAGGAGCGTGTGGTTATGGATCAGGAGGAGACATCTAAAGTAAAAGTGTCCGACTTGTGGGTAGAATTTTGTAGAAATAAACCTTTGCGTATTTTGGCGTTCTTTTTCATTACTGCTTTTGCAATGATGGCGATTGGTAATTCTGCCGGTTCATATTATATGATTTATAATGTACGTGCACCGGAGATGTTACCTTATTTCATGGCCTTGGGCTCGATACCCGCATTCATTTTCATGCCGATGGTACCTGCCATTAAACGTGCCATTGGAAAAAAGCAAATGTTTTATGTATTCCTTTCAGTCGCTATATTGGGTATGGCATTGCTGTATATTATTTCTGTGGTTCCGGTACTCAAAACGCAGATATGGTTGGTCTTTGTGGCGCAGTTCATAAAATCGACGGGAGTCATTATTGCGACAGGGTATATGTGGGCTTTGGTTCCCGAAGTAATTTCGTATGGCGAATATACTCATGGTAAACGTATTTCGGGTATAGTCAATGCTTTGACTGGTATTTTCTATAAAGCGGGAATGGCTCTTGGAGGAGTTGTACCGGGACTTGTTATGGCTTTTGTCGGATTCGACCAGACAAATGAAGTGTCACAATCACCTTTTGCCGAACAGGGAATACTGTGGCTCGTAGCCGTTATTCCGGCGTTGTTGCTTTTGGTCGCTATGTTCATTATTTCTAAATATGAATTGGAAGATAATGTGATTGACAATATAAATGAGGAGATAGAATCGCGCTGTAAAAAAGGCGAATAGATAAGATAGTAGAATGTTTATTACTCAAAAATATAACGTATGAAACTCAAACGAATAATTCTGTTGTTATTGACAGTGATGTTTTCTTTTTCTTATGGAGAAGTTTTTGCGAAAGATGGAAATTCGCTGAAAAAGGCTTTGAAAAACAAGTTTTTGATTGGCGTGTCAGTGAACACACATCAAAGTTCCGGTAAGGATGTCGCAGCTGTTGAAATTGTAAAGAAGAATTTTAATTCCATCGTGGCGGAAAACTGCATGAAGTCTTCTGTCATTCATCCGAAAGAAAATAAGTATAATTTTGCGCAGGCAGATGAATTTGTCAGTTTTGGTGAGAGCAATCAAATGGCTATCATTGGTCACTGCCTGATTTGGCATTCACAATTGGCTCCTTGGTTTTGCGTAGATAAGGACGGGAATAATGTTTCTCCGGAAGTCCTGAAGAAACGGATGAAAGACCATATCACTACCATCGTGAAACGCTATAAAGGCCGTATCAAAGGCTGGGATGTAGTAAATGAAGCGATTGAAGATAATGGAGCATATCGCAAGACAACGTTTTATGAGATTCTGGGGGAAGAATATATCCCATTGGCTTTCCAATATGCACACGAGGCCGATCCGGATGCCGAACTTTACTACAATGACTACTCAATGGCCCAACCGGGGAGAAGAGAAGCCGTCGTGAAAATGGTGAACGATTTGAAAAAACGTGGAATCCGTATTGATGCCGTAGGTATGCAAGGTCATATCGGTATGGACTATCCGAAAATCAGTGAATTTGAGAAGAGTATGCTGGCCTTTGCCGGAACAGGAGTGAAGATAATGATAACAGAACTGGATTTGACGGTGATACCATCACCGAATCCCAATGTAGGTGCAGAAGTTTCCGCTTCCTTTGAATATAAGAAAGAGATGAATCCTTATCCGGATGGATTACCGGAAGAGGTATCGAAAGCATGGACTGAAAGAATGAATGACTTTTTCCGTCTGTTCCTGAAACATCATAACCTCATCACCAGGGTTACTCTTTGGGGAGTAGCCGATCAGAACTCTTGGCGTAATGACTGGCCGATGAGAGGCCGCACGGATTATCCGTTACTTTTTGATCGCAATTATCAGCCGAAGCCGGTAGTCGACCTGATTATCAAAGAGGCTGAAAAAACAAAATAAGTTTCTAACAGAAAAACCGAAAAAGCATGAAAACAGAAAAAAGATATTTAGTTCCCGGTGATTATATGGCTGACCCTGCCGTACATGTATTTGATGGCAAACTGTATATTTATCCCTCGCACGATTGGGAAAGTGGTATTGCTGAAAATGATAATGGCGATCATTTCAATATGAAAGATTATCACGTCTATTCTATGGATGATGTGATGAACGGTGAAATAAAAGATCATGGAGTGGTGCTTTCCACAGAGGATATTCCTTGGGCGGGCCGTCAACTATGGGATTGTGATGTGGTTTGTAAAGATGGTAAGTACTATATGTATTTTCCATTGAAAGATCAGAATGATATATTTCGTATCGGGGTAGCTGTGAGTGACAAACCTTATGGTCCTTTTATACCGGAAGCTAATCCGATGAAGGGAAGTTACAGCATCGATCCGGCTGTATGGGATGACGGAGATGGTAACTATTATATGTATTTCGGTGGATTGTGGGGTGGACAACTTCAACGTTACCGTAATAATAAAGCCTTGGAATCTGCTATTTTGCCGGAAGGAGAGGAGGAAGCAATTCCGTCGCGTGTTGCTCGTTTGAGTGAAGACATGATGGAGTTTGCCGAAGAACCCCGTGCAGTGGTAATTCTGGATGAAGACGGTAAGCCATTGACAGCAGGGGATACGGAACGCCGTTTCTTCGAAGCTTCGTGGATGCATAAATATAATGGTAAATACTATTTTTCCTATTCTACGGGAGACACTCATTTGCTCTGCTATGCAACAGGTGATAACCCTTATGGTCCGTTTACTTATCAGGGAGTCATTCTGACTCCGGTGGTAGGATGGACTACTCACCATGCTATTGTAGAGTTTAAAGGTAAGTGGTATCTGTTTCATCACGATTGTGTACCATCAGAGGGAAAGACTTGGCTCCGTAGCCTAAAAGTCTGTGAACTTCAGTATGATGCAGACGGGCGAATCATTACTATCGAGGGAAAAGATGAATAATAGAATACATTAAAACAACCGCTTCTATCTGAAAAATATGCCTAGAAATATATTTGCATTGATATTCACTATCCTTTTTTGCTTTTCTTCTATTTGGGCAGAAGATGGAAGTGCCTTGTGGCTTCGTTATGCATCGGGAGCGAAAGCGGAAATTACCAGCAAGAAACAATCACCTACATTACGTATTGCGGTTTCCGAATTACAGAACTTCTGGCAGGGAGGAATCCCGGTTACTTTGGAGGTCCGGAACAATAAAGAACTTCGTGCACTTGGAAATGAGGGATATACGATTCAGACCTCCAAAGGTGGCAATCAAATAACGATAGCTTCTTCCGGTGAACAAGGAGTACTTTATGGAACGTATCATTTACTCCGTCTGCAAGCTACCGGACAACTACCGGAATCAGCTTTGCAATCCCTCAATATCTCCGAACGACCTGATTATCGAATTCGTATCCTGAATCATTGGGATAACTTGGATGGTACAATCGAACGCGGATATGCCGGACATTCACTTTGGAAATGGGACGAACTTCCGTCTGTTGTCTCTCCCCGTTATGAAGCCTACGCTCGTGCCAATGCTTCTATCGGCATTAATGCCACTGTAATAAACAATGTCAATGCAAGTCCTAAGATACTATCTAATGATTATTTGCAGAAAGTCAAAGTCTTGGCCGACGTTTTCCGCCCTTATGGCTTGAAAATATATCTTTCTATCAATTTCTCTTCTCCCGCAGCTTTAGGCGGTTTATCCACTTCCGATCCGTTGAATAAAGAAGTGATAAACTGGTGGAAGCAGAAAGCCAAAGAGATTTATTCTCTGATTCCCGATTTCGGAGGTTTTCTGGTGAAAGCGAATTCCGAAGGGCAGCCCGGTCCGTGTGACTACGGACGGACTCATGCCGAAGGAGCCAATATGCTTGCCGATGTGTTGAGGTCCTATCATGGCATTGTGATGTGGCGCGCTTTCGTTTATTCTCCTACCGACAGCGACCGTGCCAAACAAGCCTATCTTGAATTTGAACCTTTGGATGATAAGTTTCGGGATAATGTTATTGTGCAGATCAAGAACGGTCCGATAGATTTCCAACCCCGTGAACCATTCAGCCCGCTGTTCGGAGCCATGAAAAAGACGGCAGTTATGCCCGAATTTCAAATCACACAAGAGTATCTTGGTTTTTCCAATCATCTTGCATTCCTTGCTCCTATGTGGAAAGAGTGTTTAGACAGTGATACTTATCTGCAAGGTAAAGGCTCTACCGTTGCCCGTGTGACAGATGGTTCTTTATTCTTTTATCCGCTCACGGCTATTTCCGGAGTGGCAAACATCGGTGATGATACTAATTGGTGTGGACATCCTTTTGCTCAAGCCAACTGGTATGCTTTCGGACGATTGGCATGGAAACATTCGCTCTCTTCCGAACAGATAGGAGAAGAATGGTTGAAACAAACTTTTCTTCCCGTTACCGGTGCGCAAACCGATACTCCGGCAGGAGAAGTCATTCAAAAAGAGCAGGTTGACGCTGAACTCTCCCTTCTCAACTTCCAAGTGCTTCAGAAATCGAGAGAAGCAGTAGTAGACTACATGATGCCTCTCGGCTTGCATCATATCTTTGCATGGGGACATCATTACGGACCGGAACCCTGGTGTGATATTCCCGATGCCCGCCCGGATTGGCTGCCTCCTTATTACCACCGTGCCGACAACATGGGAATAGGTTTCGACCGCAGCAGTACAGGAAGTAATGCTACCGGACAATACCATTCTCCATTATGCGAGCAACTGGACAATGTGAATACTTGTCCGGAGAATCTGCTCCTTTGGTTTCACCATGTCCCTTGGAATCATCAGATGAAGAGCGGACGTACACTTTGGGCAGAACTGTGCTACGCGTATGATCGTGGTGTAAACGAAGTGAGAAACTTTCAAAAAGTGTGGGACAGGATGGAACCGTATATTGATTCCGAACGTTTTCGTGATGTGCAACACCGCCTGAAGATTCAGGCACGGGATGCTGTCTGGTGGCGGGATGCTTGTTTGCTTTACTTCCAGCAATTCAGCAGACAATCGATACCTTACGAATTGGAACGTCCCATACACGAGTTGAAAGATATGATGGAATACAAATTGGATATTACCAATTTTGAATGTCCACCTTATGGGTTTAGTAAGTAAATAAAGATATTCCTTCTACGGAACGAATAAGAATATGTTTGCAATTTGGCGTCTTTTATGATAAAATTGTTACCTTTGCGGGCAATAATAAAACAGAATAAAAGAATATGAACCAAAATACATTCTGCATGGCGGGGGGCGTAGCACGCAACCCGCTTGTGCGTTTAGCCAAACCCATCACGGCAACTATCGGAGCGAATGAACACATAGCTATTGTAGGTCCCAATGGTGGCGGTAAAAGTCTTTTTGTAGATACCCTGATCGGAAAATATCCATTGCGTGAAGGAACCGTACAATATGATTTTTCCCCCTCTGTCACCCAGACTCTTTATGATAATGTGAAATACATTGCTTTCCGTGATACCTATGGAGCTGCCGATGCCAATTACTACTACCAGCAGCGTTGGAATGCTCACGATCAGGATGAAGCTCCCGATGTTCGTGAGATGTTGGGAGAAATCAAGGACGAGCAACTACAACGCGAACTGTTTGAACTCTTCCGTATCGAACCGTTGCTCGACAAGAAAATTATTCTCCTTTCCAGCGGTGAATTACGTAAATTCCAGCTAACCAAAACCCTGTTGACTGCTCCCCGCGTGTTGATTATGGATAATCCGTTTATCGGACTGGATGCTCCTACGCGTGAACTGTTGTTTTCTTTGCTCGAACGTCTGACAAAAATGTCGTCCGTACAGATCATTCTGGTACTTTCCATGCTCGATGATATACCTTCAGTCATCACTCATGTCATTCCTGTGGACAAAATGGAGGTCTTTCCTAAAATGGAACGTGAAGCCTATCTGGAAGCTTTCCGCAGTAGAGATGTGGTTACCGCTTTGGATGATTTGCAGCAACGGATTATAGATTTGCCATCTGATGGCAACAATTACGATTCGGAGGAAGTAGTAAAACTTAATAAGGTCAGTATCCGTTATGGCGACCGAACTATTCTGAAAGAACTGGACTGGACAGTCCGTCGTGGTGAGAAGTGGGCGTTGAGTGGTGAGAACGGTGCTGGGAAATCGACTCTGTTGAGCCTTGTCTGTGCAGACAATCCGCAATCGTATGCCTGTGACATCAGTCTCTTCGGACGGAAAAGAGGGACGGGAGAAAGTATTTGGGAAATCAAGAAACATATTGGTTACGTAAGTCCGGAGATGCACCGTGCTTATCTTAAAAATCTGCCCGCTATTGAGATTGTAGCCAGTGGTTTGCATGACAGTATCGGTCTGTATAAACGTCCTCAACCGGAACAGATGGCTATCTGTGAGTGGTGGATGGATATATTTGGCATTGCAGATTTGAAAGATAAACCATTCCTGCAACTATCCAGTGGAGAACAACGTTTGTCCTTGTTGGCAAGAGCTTTCGTCAAAGACCCGGAACTGCTGATTCTGGATGAACCGCTTCATGGCTTGGATACTTATAATCGTCGACGGGTAAAGAAAGTGATTGAGGCTTTCTGCCGACGCAAAGATAAGACGATGATTATGGTGACACATTATGAATCGGAACTTCCCAACACTATAACAGATCGTATTTTCTTAAAGAGAAACCGATAGAAAGTCTAAGACCATCCGTTTGTTGAGGGTAGATTGTGTAGGAAATGGAGATACGTTTTATATAAGGTATCTAAATCTTTTTCGCCATACGCGAAGTGTGTGGAGTGCGGTAATCTGACTATTGTTCTGTTGGAGTCAGGCAGCTTACGTTCAAATACTCGTACACTGTATGCGCTGACCAGCTCATCCCGATCTCCGTGAAAGACTAGGGTTGGAATATTTATTTCAGGGAGTATTCTTCGGGTGCGTGCCATCAACTGGAATAAATCGATGATTCGTGGAGCCCATGTGATATATCTGAATACGGAACAGGGCGCAACGCTACTTGCCCGAAGGAGTGCAGAGGCCGGATCGTGTTCTGGAATATTCTTACAAAATCCTACCTTTAGATTATTTCGGATGGCCTGCCATTTGGTATGTACATACATTGGAGTGTCAATGACTACGATGCCGATTATCTGTGTGGGGTTCTCAATGTATGCGAGAAAGGAGAGGAGACCTCCCATTGAATGTCCGACAAGTATGATATGAGAATACTTTTCCCGATAAGAATCAATCTGCTGGCGAACATGGTCCTGCCACTCCTCTTTATTGCTTTGTGCAAACTCCTTGCCAGTTCCCCCATGTCCGGGAAGTAACAATGCGGCTGCGGCATATCCTGCCGAGACACTAATCTCCATTAATTTAGTAAACTGTTCAGGCCCCTCTACGATACCATGGATGAATATGATAATATCCTCTGCATCTTTGTTGGGTATATATCGGGGGTGAATAGTGCTCATGGAACTATATAATGCTTAATAACTTCGTTTTAGTTAATCGGATGTGTAAACCAGAAACAAGAACCTTTCCCCGGTTCAGATTCCACTCCGATTTTGCCACCTAACTGTGTGACGATACTTTGACAGATAGGGAGTCCCAGCCCTGTGCCGGCAATAAAATTATTCAATTTCACGAATCGGGTAAAGATAGCTTCCTGCTTTTCCGGTTCGATGCCCATTCCCGTATCTTGAACCGAGAATCTGACTTCATTTCCGTTGATTCGGTAATCAATAACAATACTGCCCTCGGAAGTAAATTTCAGAGCATTCGTTACAAAATTCAGCAATACCTGATACAACCTGTTTTTGTCGCTGGTAAAAGTAAGCTCGGGCAGTTCCGGTGCTAAGAGAATCTCTACTTGCTCTGTAGCCCTTACCTGCATAGATTGTAGCAGTTCGTTGCAAAGTTGTTGTGCATCCACTTGTTCCGGGATAATGTCGAAAGTCCCTGCCTCAATCTTTGACAAGTCAAGAATATCCGAGATCAGTTGTAACAAGAGCTTGTTGTTTTCTTCAATAATCGTTGCATACAGATGTTTTTCTTCTGCATCCTCCGCTTCCTCAAGCAAACTGGAAAAGCCTACTATCGCATTGAGCGGGGTACGTATCTCATGACTCATATTCGCAAGAAAAGCAGATTTTAGCCGGTCGGCTTCTTCAGCTTTCTCTTTGGCGCCAATCAGCATCCGCTCTGTCTCTTTCAGTTCGGTAATATCAAAGTTGATACACAGCATTTCGATGATATTGTCCTGGGGCTGGTAATTCCTTACTAATACGTTAACCCGTGTCCAAGTGTAATTTCCATCTGCTCTGCGAATCCGGACATCGCGGGATAGCTTGGAACTTTCTCCTTTTATCACTTTATCCAGGAAGTCGATCATCACAGCCCGATCTTCTGGATGGAAATGGGAATGAATGCCGATGATTTCCGGCAATGGGGTACCCTCTTCTTCACCTACATTCCTGTACCAGCTTCTCAAAGCATACCCATCCCGACTCAAAGCATCGAAGTGCGCGTAACCTACTTTGGCATAATCTCCTACCAGGTCGAAAAAACTCTCGAATTCCTGAATCTTATTATAAGCAATTGTATCTTCGGTCTTGTCTACATTAATTAAGAGGTAGTTGATAGGTTCGTGATTGTGATCGTATAGAGTGGTGACTTTGGTTGTTAAGTCAATGAAGCCGGTTGTACTGTTAGGCTGATAATATTTGTTGATTTTGGAAAAGTCATACCGGAATGTAAAATCTGCGTTCTCATTGTCTTTTATTTTCTGTTTTATCTCTTCCGGCAATATAGGATTCTCGAAAATGTTGACTCCCAAAATATCTTCTTTATTGGAAATTCGGAACATTTCCATATCTTTTTTATTCAGGTCGACCATTTGACCGTCCTTATCATATAATTCGATGCCTACCGGAAGATTCTTATATATATTATGAAGGATCCGCTCGCTATTTTGTAGAGCCTGGTGTGCAGATGCTATATGAATTCCCTCTTGGGTTTCGGCAATTCCATATACTTTGGTGTTACCATTTTCGTCTGTTTCCTGGAAGCATGCCTTGCTACGAATCCATACATGACCTTTGGGAGTATCAAACAAGTATATTTCTTCTACAGTCTGTTGTACTTTGTCAAAAGACGGAAAAGTTGCGTATCCCTGATCTTCTTTTAGAATACGCTTGTTGAAATCTTCGAAACTGATGAGCCCGTCTTCTCCTATTCCGAGTAGTTGGGAGATAAGTTCCGAACACTTGTAAGTCTCTGCTTTCAAGTCAGCTTCCCACCATCCTATATTCGCTTTGTTCATAAGCTTTTGTAGGAATTCGCTTTCGTTTTGTTCGTTTATTTTCAAGGTATGTCTGTATTATCAGGTAGTTAGACAATAATTTGCTCGTAAAAATAATCATTTTTGTTGAATTCCACCTTAAAAAAGTAAAAGATAGTATGATTGTATCACAAGGAAAGTATGTATTACAAAGAAAATGGGCATATATGAGCAGAGTATCAATAAATTATCTTCGTGTAAAAAAAGTAATCGAAGCATTCTGTACGCGTAAAGATAAAGCGAAGATTAAATCAACGTCCAGATGAATGGAAACGGCCGGATATAGTTGTGAATCGTATCTTTCTGGAGAGAAACATAGTGTCAAAATATTAAGAGTCAGACGATGGGAATAGAATATGTCTATAACAACAAATGTATTTATATGAATTATAATCTTTTTTAATAAATAGAGTGTTTTTTGCTCCAATTGGTTATCTTTGCGCTCTATGAAACGCAAAAAGTAACTATAAATACATGAATAATAGTCAAAATGCTATAACTGTTATATACAGGGAACATTGGCAAAAACTCTATATTCATGCATATAATCTGCTGAATGATGAGGAAAGCGCAAAAGATGTGGTGAACGATGTCTTTTGTTCGGTGCTTGAGAGCAACGAACGGTTGACAACGGAAGAGGATCTGCTGCCGTTATTCTTCGTCATGGTGCGAAATCGTTGTATTGACCAAATACGTCATCAGAACGTGGTGCATAAAAATGCGGAAAGATATCTGGAAGAACTTTACAGTGGCTGGACTGTGAAAGAATACCGTGAGTATGAAGACAAGATAAACCGGATGCAGGAGAGTATTCGCCAGATGGCTCCACAAATGCGAACCGTAGTGGAAGAATTCTTCTTAAATGAAAAGAAATGTGCGGAAATCAGTGAAAAGTTACGTATTAGTGATAATACCGTTAGAACGCACATTGCCAGAGCTTTAAAGATACTCCGAAAACAATTAACCATCTTTTTTTAAAAAAAATCCTATCGGGGTGTCATCAGTTTCAGTAACCTTTACGTGTTTAATGAAACTATTGACACTATGATAGACCATTCAGATAAAAAATTAGATTATGCACTTCGTGCCATACAACATCCACAATTAAGAGAAACTGATGAATTTCTTCAGTGGATAGGTATACCTGAAAATAAAGAACTTTTCTTGGAATTAATGGCTTGTAAGGAAGCTGTGATACGTGAGAATCTGGAACGGAAACGTAGAGTCAGATCAAGAATGTATATAGGGGTGGCGGCTTTTACTGCAGCTGCCGTATTAGTGCTGGTTTTTCTGATTCCTTCGTTATTTCCAACTACGCCCCAGTCAATGGAACAACCGATACGGTTCTTTGCTGCAATCACTGATGGAGAATATGTGATGCTGCAAACAGATGGTCATAGTGAACAACTGTTGGAGGATAGTGTGATGAATCTTAAAGAAGTGGAAGCATTAACTCCGGACACAATATGTTGTCAGACTTTGACTACCCCACGTGGGAAGAGCTTTCTATTGGTGTTGTCAGATGGTACTAAAGTCTGGATAAATGCTGAAAGTAGCCTGCGTTATCCTGTGGCTTTTAATGGGAAGGAACGGCGTGTAGAACTGAAAGGGGAAGCCTGTTTCGAGGTTGCGAAGAATGAAAAGTGTCCGTTTATTGTAAGTGCCGATGGTATGGAAACTAGGGTCTTAGGTACTAAATTCAATATACGTTCATATAAAACGGAGGACCGACACGTGACTTTGGTACAAGGAAAGGTGGAGGTTACGAATATGACCAGTCATCAATCCGTTATACTTCAGCCAGGTCAGGATCTCACTTATACGGAAAACGGAGAAGAAAATATCTCACGTGTGAACATTGTGACTTATACAGCTTGGACTGAAGGAATGTTTTATTTTGAAGATGCATCATTGAAAGACATTATGAGTTCTTTAGGCAGATGGTATAACGTGAATATTGATTTCGAACAAGCGGAACTATACCATATCCGGTTAAACTTCTGGGCTAACCGTGATGCCCGCTTGGAAGAAGCTTTGGAACTTCTGAATAAATTGGAGAAAGTACGTGTGGATTATCAAGACGAAACGATCACGATTAAACATATATAACTTTACAAATACAACTCTTATGAAAAAGCAACAATTTACATTGTCTTACAAAAAGGCAACGGGAAGGATCGTGTGGATGAAAACCGCCTTTTTATTGCTGATGTTTGTAACTGCCTTGCATGGATGGGCACAAAGTACGGACAACAAACTGATTTCTTTGGAACTGAAAGAAGCATCGCTGGGAGAGGCTTTGAAGCAGTTCAGCAATGTGTCCGGTTATAAGGTGAATTTCCCTAGTGAAGATGTCGGTCCGTACCGGGTAAGTGTCAGTATACGCCAGTTGGCACCTTTGTCTGCGCTTCAGAAAATTCTAGAGGGAAAACCTTTTGAATATGAGGTGAACCAGCATTTCATTACTATCCGTAAAGTGAAAACCACTTCCACAGGTGCTGTACGGAAAACTAGAAGTGTAGAGGGAAGGGTGGTAGATGAAAAAGGTACCCCATTACCAGGCGCAAATATTCGGGGAATCAATAGCCCGTTCGGAGCTATTGCCAATGTCGAAGGAAATTTTACCTGTAAGGTGTTGGAGGAAACTCACACTTTGGAAGTCTCTTTTGTCGGTATGCAGACAGAAAAAGTTTCTATTAAAGGACGTACTCATGTCAATGTGATTATGCACGAAGACAAACAACAGTTGGGAGATGTCGTAGTGACCGGTTATCAGCGTATTAGTCGGGAGCGTTCTACCGCTGCTTTCGGCTTTGTGGATTCCGAACAACTGACAAGACAGATGCACACGGACCTGACTTCTTCTCTGGAAGGACAAGTGGCCGGCTTGCGTATGAATATTAATCCGAATAATGGTGATATGAGTCCTATCCTTCGTGGTGTAGGTACATTCTCGAATGATGTAGGAACAGATCCGCTGATTGTTGTAGATGATATGCCGACAAACTTGACTCTAAGTGAGATAAATCCCTATAATGTGGAGAGCGTGACTGTCTTGAAGGATGCAGCGGCAGCTAGTATTTATGGTGCTTTGGCTGCAAACGGAGTTATTGTGGTAGTAACCAAGCAGGCTAAAGAAGAAGGAGCACATGTAAGTATCAATGCAGACTGGTTCATCACTAGCAAACCTAATTTCAATAGTTTAAATCTGGCTTCTACAAGCGATATCATTGATTATCAGACTGCGGTATTTGATGCTAATGTGGCTGAATCCGGCAGTGCTTCCAGTTTTCTATCCACTTATAAATCAGGTTACTATTATCCATTATTTCAGCTTTATTTAGATAAGGAGAATGGAACGGTAAGTAACAGTGAAGTAGAAAATACACTGAATCAGTGGCGTAATAACGACTATTATAAAGAGTATCGTGATAATGCTTGGCGTGCAGCTGTGACGCAACGTTATAATATGACTGTTTCTCAAAAAGTAGGGGACAGTAATCATTTTCTTTCTTTCAATTATGAAAATAACAAAGGGCGTACTATAAATGACAAAAGCAATAGATTTTCTTTGTACTACAAGTCGAACTATGCTATCACCAGTTGGCTGAATGTGAATGCCGGAGTGGATGCCCGCTTGGGACGTAGTGACACGCCTAATAGTCTATTTACCGGTTATACCTTACAACAACGTTATGAAAGAATACTGGATGACGATGGCGGGCATTACAATTCTCCCTATGTAAATGTAAGCGGATATTCAGGTGGCTCTTATAATGGGGGAGTGGTAAGTCAGGCGGAAGGTGTTTCACCTTATAAATCATTTGGCTTCAATGTGCTTGATGCCTTAGGTGAAAGTGGCACAAAATCGCATGATGTTAGTATACGTCCGTTTGTCAGCTTGCAGGCTCGTTTTTTGAAGATGTTCAAATACAATTTTATGTATCAATATGAATGGAACAATAGTAAAAGTGAGGTGTATGATGCAGAAGATTCTTATTTGATGCGTATGACGCACAATTCCATGATTGATACGGATGGGAACTCGGGGATGCCGAAAGGTGGACGATTCTATCAAAGTGAAGTGGGAAGTAACCGTTATACGGTCCGTAACCAGATAGATTTTGATAAAAATTGGAAGGATCATTCTGTAACAGCTATCGCCGGATTGGAATTTCGGGAAAATAAAATTCCTAAATTAACCAGACAGCTAATGTACGGTTACGATCCCCAAACGTTAACTTCCGATATAATAGATTGGCAAGCATATCGCGATGGAATAGGGACAAGTGCTCTTTCCGGTAATACTATTAAGTTAACAGGTTTGTCGGCTACATTGCAAGAATCACGCCATCGTTATGCGTCTTTTTATGCTAATGCGGGTTATTCGTATCTGTCACGTTACAATGTCTCCGGAAGTATTCGCTGGGATCAGGCAGACTTGTTCGGACTTGATATCCGTAACCAACGTCACCCTCTGTGGTCGGTCGGTGCTTCTTGGATTGTGTCGGGCGAGTCATTTATGAAAGAACTTTTTTGGCTTGATTTTTTGAAATTACGTATGACCTATGGTATTAATGGTAATGTAGACCAAAGTTCGACTACCTATTTTGTGGTAAAGCAAAAAACTCAGAGTAATCCGATTAAGACGAATTATCTGACTTATGAAGATAATGATCTTCCGAACCCTAAACTTCGTTGGGAAAAAACTGCTACTTATAATGTGGGAATGGATTTCCGTCTTTTCAATAATGTGATTGCCGGTAGCTTGGAATATTATAACCGTTCTGCGTCAGATTTGCTTGTACGTCGATACATGGATCCCACTTTGGGAGCTAAATCACGTGTCGTGAACAATGGCAAAATGCGTAACCGGGGTATTGAGTTATCACTCACAACCAATATTATCAGAAAGAAAGACTGGAACTTTGCCATTGATTTCAACTTCGCTCATAACAAAAATAAAATGATAAAAGTGGATCATAGCGATTCGGACACATCGACAAGCTTTATCAAGAGTCCGCTGAACTACTTTATGGAGGGAACCAGTCATAACACGCTTTGGGCTTACCGCATCGATCGTATTGAGAATGGGTATCCGGTAGCGGTGGATAAGGACGGGAATGATCTTGTAACATTTAATGAAGATGGAACGGTGGCTAACATTACTACCGGATCATCCCTTAAAGGTACAGATGATCTGGTAAATCTTGGTTCACTGACGCCTAAATTCAATGGAGCGCTGACTTTCAGACTAAGCTATAAAGGAATTGATCTGAATGCTTTCCTTGTATATGCAGGAGGTAATAAATTACGTAATAGTGTAGTAGATATGAATGATCAGGTGGGAAGTCAGACATTGAAAGATATTACTAATCGTTGGAGCTCTGATGATCCGAATGGAGATGTACGTATGTATATTGATATGCCTGCAAAAGTGAAAACTTATGCGGGGACTTTTCAGGATTGGTGGCGGTATGGTGACATCAATGTAAAAGATGCCGGCTATGTGAAACTACGTAGTCTGAGTTTGGGATATAATTTGCCGTCTGACATTTGTCGTCAACTCCGGCTTAGTTCGCTGAAGGTGAAATTGCAGGTGAACAATCTTTTTACCTGGTGTAAGGCAGGAAATGATATAGACCCGGAGAGCTACGATCTAAACGGAGGTACTCGTGGCATGGCCTCGCCCAAGACTTACTCTATTGGATTATCAACAAGTTTCTAATTATTAAAAAGACTATAGAATATGCGTAAACTACTTTATATATTGCCGGTTCTGCTGATATTGGGACTTGCGGCTTGTGAGAATTACGTGGATATAACTCCCACAGGTAAGAAGACTGTGGATTCTACTGATACTTATTACGAACTGGTAGCTTTGCCTAACCGGTGTTATTATCCGTCGGCCTTTGCCCTGTTGAGTGATAATGTCTGGTCAAAAGAATCGAATATTATTGGCAAAGAATATCTATCTTGGGATGGAATCAATATGACATTTAATGAAGATGCTGATCGTAAGGAGTTGAGTGATAATAATTTGTATGCGAATTGCTATGAATATATCTTGCGGTCGAATATCGTGATTTCATTGGTGGATTATAGTACAGGTGACAAGGATACTAAAGAACTGGCAAAAGCGGAAGCAAAGATAATGCGTGCTTGGGACCACTTTATTTTAGTAAACACTTTTGCGAAAAGTTATAATCCAGAGACGGCGGCTACCGACGGTGGTGTTGCCATTGTCAGAGAGTATGATCTTGAAGCTACTCCTACTAAAGCGACTGTGGCCGAGGTCTATGATTTTATCATCAAAGATATTGAGGATGCATTACCTTATTTGAAAGAAGAACCGGTGAATGTCTATCATCCGTCGAAAGCTTTTGGCTATGCTTTGGCTGCCCGTGTTTATTTGTTTCATCGCGACTGGAAAAAAGCTGAAGATGCAGCGGAGGAATCATTAAAACGAAATAACAGTTTGATCGATTATATAGCTTTGGAGGATGAGGGAGGGCCAATGAAGGTTTCAACTTATGCTAAAGGTGGAAACCCTGAAGTTTTGAATTATGCTTATATGGGTGGCGTTACCGAAAATCCGGCTTTTACTTATGGTATGATCAGCCCGGAACTGGTACAACTTTTTGGTACGAATGATGAGCGTATGAATCTGTTTTTCAAGACGACTGGAAATCTTGAATACTATTTTGATGAAGGTTCTGGGGCTGCTTTGTGGAATACGTCACTTACTTATGCCAAATTCCAGTATATGGCTGTAGGTATGCGTACAGCCGAAGTTTATCTGATTCTAGCAGAAGCCAAAGCCCGTCAGAACGATTTGTCTGGAGCTGTTGAAGTCTTGAATCTGTTGCGTGAAAAACGAATAAAGGGAAGTGAGGCGATATTACCGGAGCCGGCTACACAGCGTGAGATGATGCAGGAAATTATTAATGAGCGTCGTAAAGAGTTACTTCTTGGTTTTAGTCGTTTTTGGGATTTGAAGCGGTTTAATACGGAACCGGACTATGCAAAGACGATCACCCGTGTTTTCCCGCTAGTTTCTACTAATGTCGAACAGAAGACATATACGTTGAAGCCGGATTCACGTTTGTACATCATTCCGTTCCCGGTGGCTGCCCGTGAAAAAAATCCGAACCTGACATTAAATACTAACGAATAAAATAGATAGAAAAACAATGCAAAAGATTTTGATGATAACTGTATTGCTACTTTTGGCACTGCAAGGAGCAGAAGCACGGTCCGGTGTTATAAATCCGCTTGAACATGGAAAGAAAAGTCTGGTGGTCCGTGAAGATACAGTTAAGAAAGACACTGTTAAGAAAGCGACAGCTTACGAGAAACTTTTGAAAGATGGAGGAAGTGAATGTGAGGGCATGTTTACAGTGCGTCATATCAAGGATGATTGGTATTTTGAAGTACCGGATTCTTTATTGGGACGATTGTTATTGGTTGTCACTCGCTTTAAAGCTGTACCGCAAGGGTTCAAAATGCTTAGTGGGGAAGAGGTGAACCGTAGTGTGGTTTATTGGGAACAGCATAACGACAAGACGCTCTTTTTACGTGAATATGTACAGTCACAGTTT
>OGMW01000607.1_pt1 | contig 37352 bp, 33 predicted proteins | sample 1573281 | NCBI WGS metagenome assembly OGMW01 (sample SAMEA2581907, study PRJEB24529) | metagenome | biome: Human gut stool | place: China | collected 2011 | reverse complement strand
GCACCTAGACCAAAGTTAAAGTAAATTTTTGGTCCAAGTTTTTGTCCGCACCTCCATTCAAGACGAAGACTTTACAACCTGACAGTTGTTTTCTTCAGCACCCGCAAACATACCGGAATCTTAAAAACACCCGTCTTTCAGTCGTTTTAAAGCAGTATAGTTCACGAGAAAGCGCACCCTACAGATCCCGCCCGCGAGAGAGCCGGCTGGCCGGCTCGAGTCTGAGTTCCATCTCCACGTGAGGAATTCCGTCTTCAAGGAACTCTTCAGAGATGGTTCTGAAACCGGCCTTCTCGTAAAAACCGGTGGCGTAGCACTGCGCCTCAATAAAAATTCTTTCCGGGCAGAATTTTTCACACACCGCGGCAATGCCTTCTCTGAGGAGCGTTCCGCCCAGCCCTTTTCCGTGCGTGAGCGTCAGAACGCGGCCCATCTGAACCGTGGCGGCGTCTTTGCGGAATGCTCTCAGATAGGCGACCACCCGGCCGTTGTCCTCAAAAAAGACATGCAAACTCTCAATATCCTTTCCGTCCACATCCTGATAGACACACTGCTGCTCGAGCACAAAAATCTCTGCGCGCGACTGCAGGATGCCATAGAGCTCCATTGTGGTGAGCTCCTGAAAAAATTTCACCTTCTATTGATTCGTTAGAAGAATCTAGAAGAATCTAGAAGAATCTAGAACTCCAGCGCAGGGTTTTTATGAAAGGGTAGAAAATTTTAGAAGATTTCGGAAACCCTAGTGTATGAGTAAGTGTATGAGCAACAAACAACCCGTGACCGCTAAGAACGTTTTAACTCTTCCTGTTGGAATCTACACACTCGAGCGTGGTGTGTACCTGCGTGTGACGGCCTCCCGTCGCTTTTGGCTTTTCAAGTATCAGATCAATGGTGTGCGTCGTGAGCTCGGGCTCGGTGGCGTGGAGCAGACGCTGACAGCCGTTCGTGGTAAGGCCGCACAGTATCGGGCCCTCTTAGCCACGGGGGTTGATCCCTATGAGATGAGTCGCTGTGAGGCGTCAGCCGTTACCAAGTCGGCGAAAGAGATGCGCAGAGCCAAGTGTCCGACGTTTGGGGCATACGCAGAGGCTACGATAGACAAACTCAGCCGCCTGCGCAACTGGTCAAAGGGCACGCACACAGCATACACCGGTGTTCTGCGCTGTCATGCCTACCCGTTTATTGGCGATACGCCGGTCGATGAGGTCACTAAGCACGATATTCTCCGCATGTGCCGCGCCTCGTGGAATAAGCCTACGGGTCAGCTGTTACTCATGCTTGCCCGCATGGTGTTTGACAGAGCAGAGGCGGATCAGCTGGTGGAGGAGTCGCCCGTTCAGTGGAAAGGCTTTCTTGATAACGAGCTCCCCTCAGCGGCTGTGATGGCTAAGGGTAAGTTACCCAAACACTTCGATGCCGTCAGTGCGAACACGCTTTCAGAGATTGCGAAAGAGCTCCTTATGATTGAGGATTTGCGGGCTAAGTGTGCGCTGTTCGGATTCCTCACTGTGGGGAGAACGGTTGAGTATGTGCCGGTGCGGTGGGATGAGATTGATTTGGACGCCGGTGTGATGGTGGTCCCACCGTCCCGTCGTAAGGACAGAAAGTCGGAGAATTTCCGTGTGCCTCTTTCCACGTGGGCTATCGAGGTTCTGAAAAGCATTCCTGTGTCGGGTCCGTATGTGTTTTCCAATGGCGGGAGAAAGCCTATTTATAGGAGCGGTTTGTCCGGCTACCTGAAACGATTCACGGATGAGCCCATCACGGCACACGGCACACGCTCCACGTTCTCGGACTGGTGCGCACAGAATGACGTTAATCCCATGGTGTCGGAGAAGTGCCTGATGCACACCTTCGGCGGCTCGGTGTTCCGTGCCTATCAGCGTGATGACCTGCTTGAAAAGCGTAGAGCCCTGTTGCAGACGTGGGGAGATTTTTTACTGGGAGACAAGGAGAACTGATGATAACCTTTGGATCACTTTGCAGTGGTATTGAGGCGGCCTCGGTAGCATGGGGCCCGCTGGGATGGAAGGCAGTATGGTTTTCGGAGATTGATAAATTTCCGTCAGCGGTACTGTCTCACCATTTCCCAGACGTCCCCAACCTCGGGGACATGACCACGTTGCCTGAGCGTCTTAGAGCCGGAGAGATTGATGCGCCTGACCTTATCTGCGGAGGCACACCGTGTCAGGCGTTCTCTATTGCCGGCAAGCATGGGAGTCTTGATGACGCCCGAGGAAATTTAACCTTAACCTATTGTGAGATCATCGATGAAGCAGATGAAGTTAGATCTAAGCGGGGACTTCCTCCAACCGTCGCCTTCTGGGAAAACGTCCCCGGCGTCTTCAACACAAAAGACAATGCCTTCGGGTGTTTCTTGGCACGACTTGCTGAAGGAAAATCTGGTACTCCATACCCCCCCCCATACGGGAACAGATGGCCAAAAGCCGGTGTTATTGTTGGCACGCATAGGAAAGTTGCGTGGCGCACCCTCAACGCTCAATACTTCGGAGTGCCCCAACGACGCAGTCGGGTCTACGTTATCGCAAGTGCTAGAGACGACTTCGATCCCTCGCAAGTTTTATTTGAGCCCGCAGGCCTGTCAGAGTATCCTGACCCGTTCAGAGAAGAGAGGGTACGAGATGCCGGAGAGACTATACAACGCAGTGATGAGGGGGATCAAAAACCCCTGCAGGTGATCAACGTCAATCAGACGAGCAAGTACTACAAAGAGTCGGACGTGGTGCAAACGCTCCTAGCTCGTATGGGCTCAGGTGGTGGTAACCTGCCCAAGGCTTACGGACAGACGTACATGCTAGCGGAGAACATCATCGGGAGAGCACCGCAAAACGGTGGACACGGGAGTGGATTTAAAACGGATATAGGCTACTGCCTTAACACCACGGGAGTACATGCCGTGCTGGGTCAGCTCGAGGAGTATCTTAGAGTGCTTACCCCTGTTGAGTGCGAACGCCTGCAGGGTTTCCCAGACAAGTGGACGCAGATCCCGTACCGAGGCAAGCCGGCGGAGGACTGTCCCACGTCGAACAGATACAAAGCGCTCGGTAACAGCTGGGCAGTACCTGTGGTTCGGTGGATAGGCAAGCGACTTCACAAGGCACTTTGCGGTTAATCCCTGCTATAATTGACTTGTTTGTGTACACGTTGACCCCGCACAGCTCTAGCCTCTCAAGAGGTTACCTGCAACAAGCGGGGTCTTTTATTTCCACGGTGTGCTATACTGACAGACGAAAAGGCTTAAATAGATTATTCCTCTTGTACACCGAACACACAAAGACTTGTGATCTCATTAAACCCATGATATAATTTATCTCGGCAGTTGGAAGAAATTCCATTTGCCCTCTTTAAAATGTGTTTTGCGGGGCCTGGCTTTTTAGCTGAGCCCCGTTTTTCTTTGTGCCTGTGGTCAGGGGATTTGGCTAACGATACCCGCCGCAACGAAGAGGCTAAGGATGCCGTCTATACAGACTAAGGCAAGCCACCCCAAAGAGAAGGCGATCGCACGGAAAGCGATCTGCCCGTCCTCGAGAAAGCTCTTCATGGCGATCTCAATGCGCCCCACGAAGTCTGCGTACGTGTCAACCAAAAAGACAGAGAGGGCCGCAATTACCCCCAGCATGACAAGGAACACGAGCCACGTGTGAATATCGATTCGTACTTCATGCATCTTTTCACCCCCGCCCTAAGAGCTTAGCAATCGTTTTATCGAGCACAGCGTCTACGTTGTCTCTGCGCTCACCCTCCACGTACACGGACGGGAAGGTGTTGAGCAGTTCGGTGAGGACGTCGGAGTCGTAGTCAGAGAGGATGGTGAACACCTTGGTGGGAACGACGGAGTACTTGCGGGTGTGCTCGTGGTTGAGATACCAACAGGCCTTGGCCAAGTCCTCCTCTGTGTTCCCTTTGAACGGTGCTCGGAGAATGTACTTAACTGCGTTGCCAAGGGTGAAGTCGAGAAGAGACGTCAGCTCGATCACTTCACGCTTATAGTGCAGGTAGTGCTGGGGGTGGTTAACGTTGTCAGTCATTTGTTTTCTCCCTTTGTGCATACTGAAACGGGGGTTGAATAGGAACAAACAAATTTGCACATACTGAAACGCCTATCCAGTATGTGCTACGGAATCATTTCACCACGATGGTCAGGGCGTCGTGCTCTGCGCTGTGTCTGAGTAAAAGGCCTTCACCCTCTGTAACCAGCTCTGCGCCTTCTGTGAGAAGTTCTGAGCATCGGGCAAGTGCTTTATCGTTAGGCTTTGCGGAGGTGCGGAGCTTTCTTTGAAGGCTGGAGTTTGCGTTACGCAACCGTTCAAGATCAGAGCCACGGCGGCTAGCAAGATCATTTGCACGGCGTAGCTCTTCATCAAGTAGATCCATGCCCGCTTTAAGCTTTTCATTCATCTCCTCCTTCTGTGCGATCTGTGCCTTTAACGCCGTCACCTCCTTCTCGTGGGCGTCTTTGAGATCACTGATAACACGGGCATGCACGCTGATACAGAGCGCAAGCACAACTATGACCATGGTTAAACCCGTGTACTCGCTTGTGAAAAACTTTTTAATCAGCGTCCACATTTGTTAATCCTGCGTGCGTTGTGCTATACTTCGTGGTGAAAGGTTTATATGCCATAATCTTTCGACTCCTAAGAGCTCTTGGTGCTGATCTAACCGAGGGCTCTTTCTTTATCTGACACAGCGGTCCCTCTCTTCTTCTCTTCGGTTTTGCAACCCCTTAAGGGGTTTTCCTTTGAAGTACACCCAGCGGGGCAACTCTTCACACGCTCCTCGATAGTCCCCTCGGTTGAGTTTCTTTACGAGGGTTGAGGAGCAGAAGGCAGTGCGGCCAACGTTATAAACAAACGACACGTAAGCATCGAACTCATTCTGTGTGAGTGGCACTGTAACGCACGCCTTCACTGCATCTTCTGCATCTTTTAAATCCTGTGCTAGGTACTCGAGCCCTGTAAGCGGGTTGATCCTGTCACCCACCCGCAGATTCTTATCCGCATGGCCAAATCCCACGGTGGGTACGTCACCCCGCACCGGCTCATACACGACGTCGGAGTAGCCCTCGAAGTTTGCGATAGCAAGCAGTCCTACGGCACTAAGGGTAAGGGCGCTGATCGTATGCCTAAGCCTCACTCTTCCGTCTCCTGTGAGCGATCCTCATGGATGACCTCTTTGCGCCATGCCCACAACTTATAGGCGATAGACACAACTAAGCTCAATGCGGTTAGCACATACACAATGTCGGGCAACCCCACTCCGGCAATAGATAGCACGCTCACTGTTCCTCCTGCAGCTACAGGCGCTGTCTTAGCCATGGTTGCGCCCTCGATTGTTTCTTTTGCGATTTCCACACGGTCCATTTAGTCACGTCCCCATACGGTGTCTGATAAGCATTAAGTGCATACGATCAGCCCCTTGTTCCCTCTCCCTATCGTCACTCATAGTTATAACGTGTGAAGAGGCACTTACACGCCATGGGATAAGAGAGGTCAGGTGGCCTTATGGAAGGTGATTTCGAGGGGGAAGGTGTCTACAGCCCAAGCGGACGAGTCAAGAACAAACTTGGCAGTGTAGCTAGCTAGTACACCCGTAGCATCGTCCCCAAACGGATCGGACTGCACATATCGTTTCCACAACGTCGTTTCCCATCCCGTGTTCGGGTATCTAAGGGTTATGTACGCCGTGTTTAATACTTCCACCCACAGATGGGCGTCACCCGCAAGACTCGAGGGGAAAAAAGCAGTAAGGTTGAATTCGCCGCTTCCCCCACCGCTGCTTTCACTTAACACACACTGAGCGACTACGTTCTTACTGATGAGTACAGGGAAATCCCTACTTTGTATATCGCCATGGATGTCCGACAAGTCAAAAAAGGTTCGGTCGGTAGCCCCACTAGCCGTAAGGGTGCTGCTGGATTCAAAAAACTTAGGGGAGACCATAAGGTGATAAGTGACATCAAACTCAATTGGTATTACTTTACCCCCCCATACTAGAACCAAGCATCATAGCGTTTAACATATTTTCTACTCTCCTCTTAATTAAACTTACTTCAATTCCCAATACGAAGTATGTAACGCACTACCAAATGTTCCGACTTTATACGTTATCTTTACTCTCGGTTTAATATATCCAGCACCTGGATTTACTACTTTAAACCCATAAATATAATAGCCTGTTTCCTCCCTTATTATTGGAGAAAGAACTGCTCCTTTCCCTCTTCCAGCAATGTCTTCAGCTATAACGTTTAAATTTCTCCCATAGTTTATTTCGTAAACTTTAAATTTATCCTGAGTTGGGAAAGGAATACCTTTACCCCCCCCCAATAAAATTGAATTAAACATTTAAATCCTTTATTAATATATTAAATAAACCTTTAACGTGCACTTAGATCCAGTGTTAGCTATATGTGCTTCTCCGGATTTCAGCTTGTAATCACACTTAAAGGCATTGGTTCCATTAGAAACCAAGTCAAAAGTACGTTCTACCTTTTTTATTGCGTTAACGATTCTTACTTGTCTAGGGATACCTGTGATATTTCTTAAATAGATATGATCATAGTTATTTCCTGACCTATCCCAATGCAGCTGTAATTGTATTTCCCCTGTTCCTACCGGACCTCCCCAGTTAGACCAATATCTCCAATGATTTTTTTCTCCGGAATCAGACCCTGAAACAGACAGAACAACTTCTCTGCCTTTTTCATTAAGCAGGTTGTTATTATTCAGCATTGGTACCTCTAAACTCTACAGGTAACTGAGTCCTGGCTACTTCAGACATATATGCCTGATAGCAATGTTCTTCCTGCCAGAAGAAAATATGATCAATAATCCATCTCGGAATGTTGGACTTACCTTTTGCATGCAGTCTCCAGGCTCTGGATGACAGAGATTCATCTGCATACCCACCAATCAGCGTATTAGCTAACTGATCGATAGCCAGGAGAATCTGGAACACATCAGGATGGTTACTCATTTACTTTTTCCTCCTGGTTCTGATAGGGAACAAGCCACAGATCTTTCTGTTTAAGCATTGCAGCTGTAAGAGCTCTTTCAAGCTGATCCTTGGTTACTTCAACAATTGTGTTATCAGCAAGCACCCATGAAATAGAAGTCATACCAGAAGCCTCAGCAACACGTAAAACTCTATTCATACGATCCTGAGAAATCTCATCCCCATCAAAAACAAGCCCATCAACCTTTACTTTGATTTCTTTTACAGCGGCTTCTCTGACTCTCTTGGCATACTCCAGTTCTGTTTCTTCTGTAACTTCAGGAGATACTTCAGGATCTGGTTCATTAATAACTTCAATACCAAGAAGAGCACAAACTTCAGACTCATTTTCATCAGTCAGTTCAGGAAAACTGATATTCCTAAGTCCGTTTCTTAATTCCCATTCAGAATTAAAAATCTGATCGTTATACTTAAACTTTTTCATGAATTTCCTTTAAAAAGTCATGTACTGAGAAACCAGTGCACTACCTTCACTGAATCTGACTGTGAGGATCATTGATTTTCCGGCAGTTCCGAAAGTAGGGGCAGAAAGGTTATCTCCCCAGGTACAATTCTGATAAGTAAGAGTAGCTGTCGCTGTTGCGTAAAGATGAATAACCTTTGTTGCACACTGACTTAAATCGGTTGGAAGTACAAAATTTAATACACAATTTCCGGAAACATGAAGCGTAGCATCATCAGGATAATTTATATCAATGTTTTCTGTAGTTCCTGAGATCTCTTTGAGTGTTCGTAAAGAATACCCTGCTAAGTTTCCTCTATTTGCTGATTTTTTAACCAGCAGATTTTCTCTATTGTATAGGTCAGAAAAGGTGACCATACGAATTCCTCCGTAGGTCTCACCATCTCCAACCATTATTGTTTTTTGAGATTCCAGAAAATAGATTGAACCCTTACTAGGAACAAATGTCTTTAAATCCAAACGTCTTTCTGGCGTAATCCTGCAAAGTTTCAAGTTATTTGCATCATCCATTAGCTTCCACTCCATTCACCAAAATCATTATGAGTTCTAACGTATTCTTCCATCTGAGCTGTAGTTACAATATCTGTCGGCTTATTTGTTATTTCGGAATATGCCACACTGCCCTTCACAGCCAAGGCGCCAAGACCTAGGTTGGTACGAGCCGCCGCCTTATCCGATACGTCTGACAGATTCAGCCCGCTTCGCAAAACGTCAGTTATATCCGCCGGCTTTACAAGCTTGGCAAGCTCAGCGTCCATCATGTCCTTGCGAACAGCAATAGCCCCGTCTGCTGATCCACCCAGATACACCTTGCGCAGGTACTGATCATTACCATCGAAATTCAGATACAGCGCATCCTTAGCACTTCCATCAGGCGAAAGCCCTGAGACGCCACGAGTGTGCAAACCTGCGGCAGCGGCAGTACCAATGAACGTACCACCGGCATTAAACTGCACCGAGTTTGTAAAGGTCTTGTTACCCCCGATGGTCTGCGTCGTGTCGCCGGTGCTCACATAACCGCTAAGGGTTGAGGTCAGCGCACCTGAGGTCACATACCCCGATAGCGCAGTGGTCTTGACGTAGCTCTCGAGCGTGGAGTTCACACTAGCCGTCGTGGCATAGTCAGCAAGAGCTGTGCTGAGCTTGGCATCGTTCACAATGTCCTCAGGGAGCGTAACATTGAGCTGAGACTTCTGCTCCTCGGTAAGGTCTTCGAAACGCATCGGATCGCCCTTCTCCCCCTGAATACCTTGCGGACCACGCAACGCTTCCAGCTGGGCAGGCGTAAAGTCTGTATAGACGAACGGGTCCCCCTTCGGGCCCTGTACACCCTGAGGGCCACGCAGACCTTCGAGCTGACTCGGTGTGAAGTTGGAGTACACGAACGGATCACCCTTATCGCCCTTGTCTCCCTTCTCGCCCTTAAAACCACGGGGCAGGTTAAACACCCACGAGAATCCGCTGGACGTGAAGGACACGGTAGCCGTAGCCGTGGCAGTTTCAGCAAGTGTGTTGACACTCACCACGGGGCGCTTGACCTGATCAAGGACATTGCTGAGCTCGGTCTTTGTGGTTGCAACCTGCCCAGCCGTGGCGTTAATGCGGGTCTCTGCCTCGTTCACCTTTACCGCTGTAGCCGCCGCCTCAGTCTTAGCCGCCTCTGCTCCACGGCGTGCCTCTTCTGCACGGTTGGCATTGGTGCCGGCTTCGGTTGCCTTGTTACCCGCTACAGTAGCTGAGGACGCTGAGGCAGTCTCACTAGCCTTAGCATTCGTCTCGCTCGTCTTGGCGTTCGTTTCACTTGCCTTGGCATTAGACGCAGAGGTAGCCGCCGCACTAGCCATCGCCTCGGAACGGTTGGCATGCTCTTTGGACTTCTCTTCACTTGCGAACAAAGACTCCATGAGCTCCTGCGGTGTCTTGCTCTCGGTTGCCGGCACGGTAAGCGTTCGTCCCAGAGACTCAGCGTGCTGTTGTGCGATGGCTGTCAGCTTGTCAAGCGCATCCTCGATGAGCTCAGGAAAGAACCCGTCATGGTTTTGAATGTCTACCTGCTGGGTCTCAGGCACAACGGACAGAATAGCCAAGCGGATACCCTGAGCCGGTGGCGTCTTTAGTTCTACCGTACCACCTGCCTCTCCGTTCTGGTCATCGTTCATCGTCACCGTGTAGTCCCGAGGGTAACTCAGCACCACGTCTGAACTGCCCGCAGACTCATCCGACGACAGCACGACCTTAACGTCCGTAGGCTCAAAGATCTTAAAGCTGAATGAAAACGTAGTGGTGACCCCGTTACCCAAGTACACACCTGCACGGCGATCAACTAGCTGAATGGTCATGTGAATACTCTCCCCAATGCTACGCAATATCGTAATACAAAATAGGGCAGATACACGCCATGCGTTATCGTGTACCCGCCCTGCCCGTTTTTACTTCTTAAATCCTCTGATGAGTACTAGCGGGTTGTCGGTCTCGTTCTCATACAGAGCCTCAGCGCCGGTGATCGTTCTGCGGATCTGCGCAGATGGCACGTACCCTGTGAAGTCCCCGAGGATCGTGGGGATCATTAGCGCAGTACGTCGCCCGATCCCTTCTCCGTCTCGAATGTCCTTCGCTACAGCCCCTGTGAACTCGATCACGTCAGAGAACTTCTTCGTCCCCGTCGGGCCACGGTAACTGAACACCGGCAGATGTGCCTCAGGCATGATGGTGTTGATCACCGTCGGAGCGATCGAGGACACTTCACGAACACCCATCAGCATCCCGAGGTTGTAGGACAGCACGTTGTTACCCGCATCTGCCCACGCCTTATAGAGCCAATCGTCATCACCCTCACCGAAGGCACTGTCCACCGTCTGGTTAATGCCGGCACGCATGAACTGCTCGAACAGTGGCGTGAACACGAGAAGGGCAAAGATCTTGCTAGCCGCTGACAGCACCTCATCGTTCTTCTTCGTGACGTACACCATGTTCGCAACCACATTGAAGAAGTTGTAAAACACAGTGAAGAGCTTAGCCCAAGCGTCCCCACGCTCCACGGGTGAGAGGTCATGTGCCACCCCTGTACCCTGTGTGTTCACCACAGCACGGTCAGCGTAACGCACAGCCTCCTCCTGACTCAGCCCCTCAGCAAGTGACTTGCGATATGCCCCCAGCCACGTGGGCATGTCAACCGTCATCTGCACGATCGAGGTCATGAAGTAGCCGGCGTGGATGATGCTGTTCTTCAACTCCGCATTCGGGGAAGAGAGATCGGACTGAATCTCAGCAAGCTCACGGAACTGCGTCGACATGCGGTTTTTCATCATGGGGGAAAGATCCGCCACTGCCTTAAATGCCGCATTCGGACCCATGGAGACGTACTCCTTCATCCCAGCCGCCGCCCACTTGCCGCCAAGGTACGTGACGGACTGCACGTGGCCTGTCAACTGCAGGAGCGCATTCGGGATGGAGAACCCGATCATGGAGAAGGACACACCCTTGCGCAGAGCCTCAGCAAGCCCCGCACCTGCACGGTTTGAGTTAGCGTCCACACCCCCTGTACGGCAGGCCTCCACCCAGTCGGAAAGCGCCTTGACGTAGGACGAGCCGTAGTGCGTACGGATGGCCTCAGCGAACTCACCCTTAGGCGCAAGGATCTTACGCATGTCGTTCACCCACTCAGCCCACGCCGCATAGTGGATCACCTGTCCCATGCCCGTGAAAAGTGCTCGTGCCTCGAGGGTGAGCGGTGCTTGAACCATGTTGGCTCGATCCTGCGTCCACCCGTCAGCAACACCACCGTGGGCTAGGATGGACTGCATACTGCTCAGATCCGCCACTTCGTTAATGCGTGCTCCGTTGTTAGACGCTCTGCGGTCATAGGCGATCGGGTAGTAGCCGCCCCGCAGTTCGTAGCCGTTAACCTCAAACGCACGAGCCTTAACCCACTTGGGCTCACGACCGTTCACACGGCGGGCAGTCTTACCCATTGTGTCCTTCACACCGTCAAGCATCGCCCAGATCTCGTTAGCCGCCTTAAAGTGCTCGGGCGTCAGCATCTCCGCAAAGAACTGCTTCACCATGGGCTCAAGGTACGGGAGCTGATCCTCGAATCCAACCTTACGTACCTCGAGCTGGTGGTAGATCTGATCAAACACCGCACTGCGATTGGCAAGCGTGAAATGCAGACGCATTGCGTTACCCTTATTGCCGTAATTGAGCAGAGCAAAGAACGCCTCGCTCACGGTGAAGTCCGCATTAAGGACGTTACTGTGCCGGCGTTCGATCGACGCAAGACTCTTCTTAATGGGCTTTAGGATCTCGTGCATCTGCTTAGCGTACTGCGCCTTCATCGACATTTCGTTGCTGGTGCATCGGTCAGCAGAGTACACAAGACGCTTGGTGATTGCCCCGTCGTACTTGCCATCGAGCACAGCGATGATCGACGCCGCACGCAGATGGGACATAGCCCAGTCCTTGAACGTCTGCATGAAGTGACGGAAACCCCGCTCCTCATGCTCGTTCTTAACCTCACGCCCCTTAGACTCAGCCACCTCGGTAACCACAGCCCCCAGCGACTCACGCAGTCTCTGCGCATCGAGCTTGGCATCGAGCGTGCTCACTCTGCTCTCGTGGCGTCCTGCGGCTTCGATCGTCTTGAGGAAGTCGTAGAACTGCATGAACCCGCCCACCGTGGAGAGGAAGTCCTTATCACGCTCACTGATGGCTCGGATCAGCTCAGGCGTTGCCATGAACGCACGACCCGTTTCTTCTTCGAGTGCACGCACCTCATCAAGGAACGTCCCCTTCATGGGGTTAAGTCCCAAGCGTTCCTCCGTGGCAATACCCACCTGCGCCATTGCCCGCTGGATGAGCACGAGGAATCGGGTATCGAGCCCGCTAACCTTTCTGGGCTTGAACTTATTGATCTCTTTGCGTGCCTTCTTCATGCGCTCAGTGAACTCACGGGCATGATGGGCCATGGCGGCATTGAACAGCTCCTGACGCTTAAACCGCATGGCATCACCGAACATGCGCTTGTCCCACGCCACTCGAGCCTTAGCCGCCGCACGCTTGGCACCGCTTGCATAACCACGGGGACGCAGGAGTCGGATCGGAGTGTTCATGAGCCGCTGGTAAGCTAGACCCTCGAGCATCTGCGTATCCGTGCTGAGATACGAGAAGGCGGGATCATCAATACCGTTAGCCTTCGCATACTCCGCCAACGCTCGAATCTCCTGACTGATGGCAAGCATACGGGACGAGTTAAAGAGCGCAGAGTCCACAATCACCTGCACCTGCTCGTCCTTCGTGGCTAGCTCAGACTTCTCCCTCAGGAGACGCTTCGTCACCGTGTCCTCGATCTGCGCCTCGTAGTCCGTGTAACGGAGCACGTCCTTTAACATGGCTGTCACCGAGGTATAACCACCGGCATCCACGAGGGTTTGTGCGTTAAACCGATCGGGACGGTTAGCCGGACGCTCCACGGCAAGACCGGCCTGCTTGGCCTTATCGATCAGGCGGCGATGAACCTTAGCCCGCTTGAGCTCGTTCACAGAGAGCTGGAACGACACCTTCACGCCCTCGATGGTGTCACCGTCCTTGATCTGCTTAAAGAGGATGAACCCCGTTTCCTTCTCGAGTCTTGCCATCTCCTCTTCACGATACTTGGCGGCCTGTGCGTCTCGTGCGTCCTTAACCTGCTCCTTCACACGCTCCTTCACACGGCGCAGAATCTGAGTGACCGTCACCCCTTCCTTGGCAAGCAGAAGTTTCGCCTCTTCGAGTGCCTGCACATACGCCGCTCGGATACCGTTAAGCACCTCAGGCGAAACGCCCTTCAAGTGCTCAAGGTCAGCAAGCGGCTGGAGGTTTTCACGAAGTCGCAATGCCTCAGCGTTCATCTGTGCCTGAAACAGGGAGCTCAGCAGATCACGCACGTCCTCGGAAACGTCTGCATTCGGGATGACGCTAACCGCTCGGTACACCGTCTTTAGGAGCTCAGCATAGGCGTAGAACGCACCCTTGAGATTCTGATTCGGAGATACGCCTTCGTAGAGATACGCCTCAAACGAGCGTGCAAATTTCTCCTGCGCCTTTACCCACGCCTCTGGATTCTCCTGCGGATCTTTCGTAAAGTCCACACCAAGCCACTCGGAGAGACCCTTGTTAACTTCCTTAAACCGATCGAGCTTGGGATTGCCCTGACCTTCGGGCAGATTCTGAGTCGCCCATCGCCGCATGGAGAGGAAAGCATGCGCCATCTCGTGGAGCATCGTTGAAGGGTTGGCTGAGAGCGATCGGAGAATCTTCCCGCCACCGTCCTTATTCTCAAGGAACGAGCCGTTAGCACCATCGAGGGCACGAACAAAACTCATGCTCACACCGCTGTTGTTCCAGATGGTCACAGGGTCAATGCCCGTCTCCTCAGCAAGGTTGCCAAGATACCCGATGGTGAGGGCGTGAAGGCTGTTAATCTCCTTATCCGTCATCCCACCGAGCTTCTTCAACTCACGCTTAAACTCCTGCCCGATCGTGCCCAGTGTCTGAGTACGCTCTGCACGCTGTTGCGTCTCCTCTGCGATACGGGCGGCTTCACGCTTGAGCGATTCCTGAACCTCTGCGTTGTGCTCCGCCATCTCCTCGGTGCTCAGCGTCTGGTTAATGCGCACCATGCCGGCGGTCTCATCCCCACGCTCCTGATTGAGCACCACGGAGACGTACTTGCTAAAGGGCAGCTCAACCGTACCCCCTGCCTGTGCGGCCTCCTGAGCCGTGGCCATGAACTCCTCACCCAGCGGCTCGAACAGCTCACGAGCCTGATTGAGCACGTAGTCCGCATCGAACGACACCGTAGAGACACCGAACTTCTCCGCCAAGTCCTTAACGTGAGACTCATACACCTCAGGGGCGGCCTTCGCAACCTCACTCTGCTCCGTGGTCTCTTTGAGCTTGGTGAACACCTCACGGATCATCTCACCCCGCTGGGTCTGGTCAGCGATCTCCTTCTTAATCTTGGCATGCGTGGCCAACGCTTCGAGCGGCTGAGTAACTGCACCCGTTACCGCTTCTGCCACGACGGCAGACCACGAGGTAATACGGTTGTCTGCATACAGCTGGCCCGCCGCCTCACCACCGGCATCCAGCGCCATACCACCAACAGCCTGCGCACCGAACTCACTCCAGCGTCGAGCCGCCGTACTGCTCATCCCGTTAAAGAGCTTACCGCTCGCACCTGCCAAGCCCGCAGACGCCGCAGAGAACAGACCCACCATTGCGCCGTGGCGATCTGCGCCTTCAAAGATCCCCTTCATGGTCTCTGCGTTCTTCGGGTCCATGGCAAAACGGAACATGGCCTCACCGTCAGTCACATCCACGCCGGCTTCTGACATACGGGAGATGAACTCCGAGTTAGCGTCAAGTGCACCCTGATAGAGCCCAACCCCCGCCTGCGTTGCCAACATGGGAACAAGACTTGCCCCGCCGGTGGCCATCCCTACAGCCGCCTGACCCGCCAACTGCGGCACAACCTGCGGCAAAGAGGAGGCAAGCTTACTGACGGCAAACTCCAGCGGCGCCCGCCCGATCTCCTTCACCGTGTCCACAAAGCCGGTGTTCTCCGTGTTGCGATCGATCTCCTGCACAATCGCACTAGGCTGGTACATTGATGAGAGATAACGCAAACGACCGCTACGCAGAAACTCACTTGCCCCCACAGCGGCGATTTGCGCCATGCGCTCGTCATAGGTCTTGAGGAAGTTTTCAAGCCCTGTTTTCCCTGTCATATCGTCAGGCGTGGCGAACTCCACGGACACGTCCTCACCCTTGTCGTAGCGTGCCTTTAGAGCCTGCATCCGCTGGGCCTCCTCCACGGCATCACGTGCCACACTGCTAGCCCCGAACGCCGGCATACTGTCGAGCAGTCCGTACATACCCTGTGTCAAGCCCTTGGTGAGGTTACCCCACGCGCCGGTGGACTGACCTGTATCCGCACCGAAACGGTAGATCAGCTTCTCCGCCGTGGTGAGTCGGGCAAGGTCACCCCTAGCCAAGTCAGCGAACGCACGCTCATTGAGACGTGACACGAGGTAGGGGGCTTCATGCTGCATGCGCATAATGTCTGCCTGATCCGTGACGAACTGCGCCGCCTCTTCCTCGGTGAGGTCAGTCAGATTGACGTCATCCCCCGTGTTAGCTGCCCATGCATAGCGCTGAGCGGCCTTAGAGATATTCGTGTTTTTCAGGTTTGCCTGATAAAGATTCTCGTAAGCCTGATTGCGCTCTTCCTGAGCGATAAATTCATCAATGTTCATAGCCGCCTTTCTTAGTCGCCTGTATACAAAACGTCAAAGCCGTTACCGATATTCCCGCCGTAGGGCGTATCCTTGGCTTCAAAGTACCCGTCCGCTTCGCCTTCAATATCCTTGAGGAGGTAAAAGACAAGCGTGTCGTAGTTCGAGAGCTCACGGATTCGCTTCACACCACGTTGCCGTTGGCGATCAATGTATTCCTGCTGAATGCCTCGGAACAGATCCGCATTGAGAATGTTGCTCGGGATGACAATCTGCTTACGCAACTGCGGGAACTGTATCTGGTGAAGTACCTCGGTCATCTCATCCTCGGTAGGATCTCGACCCGTAATGCCCTTGTTCGCATTCGTAGCCGCAGTGATCGCCTTAACCACGCCATACGCACCCATCGGTCCATTGCCCTTGGGCAGGTCATCCGCCGTCATGCTGAACAGCTGTGAGCCGTCCTTCAACTGCCCAGAGCGGAGCATCTGACGGGTGTGCTCAGTTACCCACACCTCATCGGGCTTAATGCCGCTTGCCTGTGCCTCAAGCGCAAGTTCTTTCTGCATGTTGAGAAGAAGGACATTGGACCCGATCTTCGTCTTGTCGTTCTTGGACTCAAGCATCTTGAACATTTCGGGATCAGTCTTTGCCGCCCGCTCAATCCAGCCACGCTGAGGTACGAAGTTAGACGACGTCACCCCCTGCTCTGTCGCCTTGTCACGTGTGTTCATCTGGTCAACAGCCGCACCTGTCTGACGTCGTGCGTTGGCGTAGTTCTCCCAGAAAACCCGCACGTCTGCCGGACTCATCTGTAGCGAATACGTCTTTGCCTCATCGGGAGAGATGACCCGCAGTCGTGCCTCGTCCGTGATGAGCGCTTTAAGTAGCGGAGGCGTGGCACTGACCGTGCTCGATCCGTGAAGATCCTTAGCGTACTTCTCCAGTGCGTTGATCGACGTGATAGGCAACTGATTGAGCAGGCTCGAAGGAATCTTCGACGTATCCCCTCCAGACTGACGCAGAAGGATCAGAGCCTTTTGCAATGCCACGTTCTGGTTTTGCATGTAGGCTTCCTTGTTCTCCTGCGATCGCTGATACGCCGCATTCGTCGCACGCTCCAAGCGCTCAGCATTACGGGCATACTCAGGGCGACTGCGGAGAATGCGCTGACGCAGTTCCTCTCGAGTCGGAAACGTAACAATCCTGCCGGCGTATCGTGCGGACAGAGGCGGCTCGTTCTCAAGCCCCTTTGCCCGTGCCACAGACATAGCCACAGCCTCGGTGTTCTTTGCAAGCTTATTGATACGCTTAGCCGCCGCCTCAGGCATGTATCGCATCCACTCCACGGTCTGATTCTTGTCAGCCTCAGCCACGGCCGCCTCTACGTACTCCTCGCTGGTGAAGTAAGCCGCAATCGCCTTCTTATTGTCCCCGCCGTAGTGCTTGAGCAGGTCAAAGTAATAGACCTCGCCAAGATGACGGTTATACTCGGGATCGTTCTCAAAGAGCCCTCGGTTGAAATCACCACCGATGAGCTTAGCCGCCTTAGCCGCCTGTGCCACCGTGAGCTGTGAAACCCCGTAGCGAACCTGTGTGGCGTCCTCGTTCTCCGTACCCGTGACCATGGTCTGACGGTAGTCCGAGGCTGTAGGCACGAAACCCGCACCATAGGCCATGGACACCTCAAGCATATCCAGCTCGCCGGCGTTACCCGCTGAGGGTACGGTATCAGTTACGACACCTGCATCAGGTGCAACCATGGCGCCGGTGGCAGACGAACCACCCTGAGCACGCTTGGCCATGCGGGCATTCGCCGTCGGAAGAGCAACACCACTCTTAGCCACTGCGGCGGCATTCGTTGCAAGCACGCTGTTGTAGCCGGTATCAACGTAAGCGGTGGAGTAACCGGCACCGACAACAGAGAGCCCCACCCGCTTATCCTGAATGGCGTCCATGCGCTTGTTAACTTCGGTGCGCATCTTCGTCAGGGCGGAATCCGTTATGTGATCCTTAAAGCTGTTAAGCAGGCTGTTCGCACGGTAGACGTTCTCATCATCTTCACTTGCCGCAGTCATGTAAGCATCGAACGCCGCACCTACCACAGCGCTGTTGCTCTCCTTAACCATGTGCTCGGTGGTGTCCTTGTCCCAGCCAAACAGCTTTCCACGCTCCTCCACGCTTTCCCGCACTTCACCCATCGACTGAGCGATCGCCACGGGGTCCGTGTAGTTTGCGCCGGCGTAGTCAGCGGCTCGCACGATTGCAGTCTTGTACACCTCATCAGCCTTTTCGAGAGACTGCTTGAGCATGTGACTCTCCACACCACCACGGGATTCGAGATAGATCCCTGAGGCCCGCTCATCGAAGATGGCTCTCTGCTGATCGGTCAGATCCTTGGTGAGCTCTGCACCCTTATCGCGCAACGCCTTATCGACAGAGACGCTAAGTGAGTTGCCGTTCTTATCCGGCATGAGTGCGTTGTCACCGTACTTCTTCGCCCAGCCGTCATCGCCGTACTGCAACTCCATTGCGTACTCACGGAGCTTATTCAAGGCGTCCTTGGCTCTGACGTTGTTCAATGTGTTGAGATAGTCAAGTGCATCCGCATCAAGCCGGCGCATCCCTGCGTTGAGCTCTTTCCCGAACTCATACGACGGAAGATCCGGCATATCCGCATTGAAAGGCGTCACCCCTGCCTGCTGGGGCATCACATGCATCCCATACTGCGGGATCTCATTGGCCATATTCCTCTCCCTCTATCAACCTGCGTACTTCACAGACGCGCTGCCAAAATACTTGTACCACTTATCCGCAACCTCAGTCGCCTGTCCCAGTGCGGAGTCAAAACCCTTCATGCGATTAAAGGTCTGCATGTATGAGCCCATATACGAACCGTTAGCCGCCTGCGCCGCAAAACCTGCCGCCTGAGTCTTGTATCCCCACGCCGCCTGCATTGCGTTCATCTTCGCTGTGGCTACGTCAATACGCTTCATCACCTCGCTTGACGCCATCACCTCTTTCATGGAACTGCCCGTTACACCACGGGAGGCGTAGGCAGTGCGCTGAGCTCCACGGATAGCACCCGCCTCCATGGTGATCTTCGCAATCTGACCTGCACCGGCAATGTACGCAGTCTCTGCGGCAAGCTGTGCACCTCGACGGTTGTACTCAGCAATCTCCGCCTGCTTGGCGGCTACGTACTTTGCCGTCTTGCCGCTCTCCCACGCAGAATAGATACTGCCCACGGCCTGCCCGATACTGCTCCCGATGGAGATCCCGCCCATGACCCCCACACCACCTGCTCCCGCACCGGCGGCAGATGAACCCGCTCCACTGACAGACGCAGAGCCGGTGTACCAATTCGAGCCTACGGAGGTAATAGACGCCGGTCCGTAGCTTCCATAATCAAACGTTAGCCCACTCATACTTCCTCCTTATGTAGCAAACTCCCACGTGGCACTGACTAGGGTCAGCGGCAACGGGTCTGCCTGTTTAATGTAGAGCTGACCCGCATCCGTCCACACGCCGCTCGGAACGATCTCAATCGCCTTCGTGATCATGGCGGGCGGCTCTCCGTAAGGCTCGTTCGTGCGCTGTTTAACCTCGTAGAGCTTTTCAGGGTCTGAGCCCACGAACACGCCCGAGGACTGATACACCCTGAGCCATGCCTTGTTAATGTTCTTCATATGCCCGTTGCCCATCGAGCCGTCGTTGATCGGTATCGTTGCCGGCAATGTCGCCACCTCGCCTGTGATCGGAAGTCCGATGATGACGTGCCGTGCCTCGTGCTGTAGCTTGATTGCGCCATCTGTCACCGTCTGCTGAGGATGAACGCACCCGTCCGCAAGGATCGATACCGTCTGCCCCTCTAGCCATGTGAGCCCCGTCACCGTGTCCGTTGCCTCTCCTCGGTACTCACCGCCGCAGTCCACGTACCAAGCATTGTCAAGCGTGGTAAACATTCTGGGCCGCATACGCTCTATGTACTTCACAGGGCTATCGCTAATCATCCGGCGCACGACGACATAAATACTGTCCTCCTGCCCCTCAGGAACAACACATACCGATTCCACGGTGCCGTTAACAAACTCGTGCTGATGCCACGCCCCGACGTTCTGGTTGGGCATGTACGTAAACCCGAGCAATCTCCCGTCTGACATCGCGCACCATATGATCGAGTCAGGAGAGCGTTGCAAGGCCATGTCCTTAATCTCTGCATTCTCGAAAAGGTGCGTGGCTCGAACGGACAGATCCCCCGTGATGTAACTTGCCACCTGCTGGTTGTAACCGAGCTCCATCAGGTGACCCCCACGGGCCGCCGCAAACACAAGAGACGTACCGAACACGATCGGAGCAACACGACTCGATCCAATCTGAGACTGCGCTTTAGCGTCGATGGCATCCGGCGCAATCGCCTGTGACCCGCCTGACGTGACTCGGTACTCCGTCGAGCTTGTGAGCACGAGCAGAGTATTAAGAGCGGTCATGTGCATAATCTGTGAGGCTTCCTGAGCCGCCAAATTAAACTGCACTCGGTTGTCATCCTGCGTCGGAATGGTGTAACTCATATCCGACTCCGTGAAGGTCTTTGTCATCCACACGGACTGAGGACGCAACGGAGTCCCACCAAAACACCGACGCTGTTCGTAGTAGCAGACGGACGCCGGATAGCCCCCAGTCTTGGCAGGACGGGGAACGCTAAACGTTGCGCCATGGCCTGCATCATTAACCGCTCTTACCTGCGGTGCCGTGTACTTCGTCCCAGAGGCAAGCATGCGCACTGCCACGATCTGACCATCGACGATCACAGGCTCAGCCTTGGCGCCGTACCCTGTGGAGTCAGAAATGTCAATCGTGGTCTTTCCGCCTAGCGTAATTTTGGGCGTTCGATGCACACCGTCATAAGTCGTATACTCACCATAGCCGTTGTACTTGACTGCTACGCCGGTAGAAAAATTAGAGCCCTGATACGAACGGACAACGGTCACCACGCCGTCAAAGTCAAATTTAAGGCGGGCTTTGCTTGTGTACCCACTCCCCTTACGTATGACCTTAAAACCCGTAAGATGCGCTATAGGGCTCGTGCTGTAATAATAAGTTCTGTCTATCGGTTTACCGCCTGATGAGATTTTGTCTCGTATTTGGTTTCCTGCGGAAAAGACAGGCTCTAGCACAGCCCCTGACCCCACGTCATCCTCTACGGTGACACTGAACCTCCCGCTCCCGATATGCGCTGATACCGCCACCGGCGGATTATAGATGAACTGATCCGAGTCCCAGCCATAAAAGGTATACGGCGCAGGGCGATATCGGCTATCTTGCGTTCCTAATCTACGGACGTAATCCGGGATCTGCACGTCCATTACAGAGTTGTCCGTATAGCCGCTCCCCTGAGTTTCAACGTTCACTGAGGTAATGCCGTCAACAACGGTGAACGGCTCTTCGTAGATAGGCGGCGTAATGCCGGAGTCTGCATCGAAGTTCTCATCGTCAAACGAAAGATTCTCCGTCTCACCGATAAAGCTGTACACGCCCTTGTAACTGCGATACACACGGTAGCGGGTAGCCCCTGCAACACTCTGCCACGTGATCGTAGCCTTAGCCGAAGATAGATACAGATTCCCTGCAGTGGACACCGCTGTGCTCGCCGACCCTTCAAGCTTGTTGCCACTACCGTCCTCCTTAACCGCTGTCACCTTGTACTTGAGCGTATAACGTGTGCGCTCCTCGCCGGTCACGTCAACCCCGCCCACCTTGCCGGGCACGGAGTACGTAACCCCCACACCCTGCGGAGGCGGAAGTGGTGCGCTGAAATTAATATCCACCAAACGCCAATCGAGCATACTGTAGCGGCGGAGCTCCTTAGGCGGGTACGCAGAATGCACAAGCGTCATGACGTCCATCGACTGCACAAAACGGATGTCAAACAAATCCTTCTGGTCGTACGGCGTCTCAATCTCATAGGGCTGTCCGTCACCCTTGAGCAGTGTCTTACCCTGATAGTGGAAACGAATGTAGTGATGCCCGAGCTCCAGCACGATAGCCTCGCCCAGTGAGTACACAAACGGAATAATGCGAACCTGTCCGGCTGCGCCCTTAACCTGATTCACATACTCCGTTCCGGGTCTCAATGTCACCGGCCCCTGAGGCAGAGCAATAAAATTCTTGCACTTGGCCAAACCACGCTGATAGCCCTGATCGTCCGCACGCCCGAACATGGACGGCGAAACCTCACCACCTGTGAATGAGTACTGAACCTTCTTAACACCCATCGACTTACCTCACCGCAATCCACTTTGGCACGAATGTAATGCGCTCCTGCTGTTGCTTGGCGTCACGGTCACGAGCCATGGCGAAGAAGTACTGAAACTGCTTGGATAGCGCATTAACCACTTTCTGCCCCTCTTCCCCCTTGATCAGCGCACCACCCAGATGCATTGCCAAGGCGTAGCTGAGCGCGGTTACGAAGGACGGTGTGAACTTGCTCTCATCAACGCTGGTCTTTAGCACGAGTGCCGCCGCCATCTCCTCGTGGGTATACAGCCTGTCATTTCGTACTACAAATTCCACGTTCTGCATGGACAGCTGTTCTATATGCATGCCGTCGATGAAGGCATACATAACAGGGTTTTCAATGCGCTTGCGTTGCGGGTCCACCGCTGTGGTCATGCCACCTGTGGGAAAGAGCCGGATAATCTTCGAGGCATCCGAGGGAAACGCATACGTATGTGTCCACTGCCCTGTCTCATTGCGCTCATCCACGAGCTCCGCAAGCTGAACGTACTCCGTGGCAAATGACCAATCGTGCATGTCTAGGAGCATGGCCTTCGCCATCGGATACATGGCTGCGCACAACTGCGCCTGCTGACTCATCTCCGGCGGATCGATCGAGGACACAGTAGCGGAGTCCCCTAAAAGCGATAGCGCCAAGTTGCAAATCGATACTGCGGTTGCCATTCGTTGCCCTTAAAAATATGGGGGACATGAAAGCCCCCCAAACGTTCATATGAGAAAAGTTTTACTTGTTCATCGGGTAGGCGAAGAAATCCTGCACACCCGAAGTCACAAAACCCTTCACCGTGCCCGCCGTGGGCGAACCACCAAAATGCGCCTTGAGATAGCGCTTATGACGGGTCGGAAGTGGAATGGCAATCAGCGTACCCTCCTTCGGGTCAGTCACCGATGCCGCCACGGCGCAGTCCTTAAAACCCGACTCAGCTTCATCCGAGTCCTGCAGAGAGATCAGCAACTCCCCTGTGACGTCAGCGGAGATCGCAAACACTGCATGAAGTCGTGTAGCCGCATAGCCCGTCGTCGGGTGCTCCTGCAGAAAGTCAAGCGTCGTGGGAGCGTCAGCCGCACCCGTGAGCTTCGTACCTTCTGCCGGTGTGAACTCAAGCAAATGGTCAATAATCATCTCATCCTCTCCTTACTTAACCTGCTTTTCGCCAAACGTGAGAGCGTCCACACGACGAATGGGAATGCCATCGAAACTGAGAACGTTCTTACCCGAGGCTTCATTGAGCGTGAGCGAAACGTTACGGGTGTTCTTCTGCTGCAGGCGCAGATACGTGCGGATGTCTCGTCCGGCATAGAAGGCGAAACGAGCACCCGACAGAGACGGCACAAGCTCCACAGCCTTGATCATCAGGTCGATCAGGTTGTGCGATTCGCCCGTGTTCTCATCCGGCGGAACAGCATGAAGTGCGGCCTTGCTGATGTTCGCAATACGCACCACGTAACGCCAGTCTCGGACGGTCAGACCGCAATCCCAGCTGTAATGGGTCTTGAGCACACGGTACTCGCCGCCCTTTTCGTCGTATGCCGGCTCTTCACCAAGATCTTCCTTGCTGATGCCTGCGCTGGACCCCTCAGGGTAGATCATGTGCACCGTGGTCGGACCCCAGCCAATGAGCCAAATAGACGTAAGATCCGAGCCCGTACCACCGGCATCGATGATGTTCACGTGGTTAGCCGTCTTATCGCTGAGCGTGTTGAAACGAGGCGCAAAACCCATGATCTGTTCCGGGTCCTTAGAAGAATCGCCATACAGCGCAGCACGCTGCAGGGTCTGATTCATGGCTTCCAAGAACGGAGCTTCTTCCGTCATGCGCCAAGATTCCTTGTTGCCGCTGATCTCCACAAGCTTCTTATCCACCGTTGCGAACGCTTCGAGCATCCCGCAGGTATCGGACACAGTAGCCGTAGTGGACTTCGACGGCTGAACACCGTAATTGAGCTTACGCCATGTAACAGACGGAAGACCCGTACGGATGGTCGTCGTGTGGGTGAACTTGTTGTTTGCTTCCACCCACGTCATGTCCTCAAGCATTTCGTTGGTGAGATTCAGCGCTTCAACAATTTCAACCGTTTCGTTGTTCTTCCCCAGTCGCTGAACAACGTCAGCCAACGTGGGGTTACGATTGATAGTCGTGGTTGTAGCAATGGGCATTTAACCCTCCCTCCCTCTTTTGATTAATCGATGTCAGCAATCATGTTGCTCTTCGGGTAACGACTGAAACCCTTAGCCGGTGCGGTCGCATTCCCCGAAACGCCCTTATCCTGCTGTAGCGTCTTGCCCACTCGGTAGAACATACGGAGTACTGCCGGATGGTTACCGAGACCTGAGGCCGCAAAGATCTGATCAAGCTCTGCGCTCCCGTAAGCCTTAAACGCCTGACGGGCGATAGCAAGATTCTCTTTGTAATTCGCCCCTCCGATCTCAGCATCGCTCTGCGCAGCCGCTTTCCACTGCGTGATGCTCTCTTTGATTCTGCCCTTGAGATGGCTTTCAGCCACGGGCACAATCGCCTCGAACATTTCCTGCGCCTTCGCCTGAGTCATGCCGTTCTTACGGGCAATCTCAGCAAACTTCCCGAGGCTTTCTGGTGCATACGTCTTACCGCTAGCATCGGTAAAGTCCGCATACTTCTCGGGCACAACCTCCTCGGGATTCTGTTCTGCCTGAGCCTCCCCTTCGCCCTTTTCACCTTCGGATTCGTCATCGCCACCGAGCGGGTTTTCACCACCCCAGCCTTCCTCTTCGGGTTGCGGCTCTGCGGTCTGCTCCGGCTGATTGGCCTGTTCCGTCGTCTGCGGCTGGGCCGGCTCAGTCACCGGCGCCGTGGTAGCCGTCGTTTCGGTTTCCTGAGGCTTCGTCGAATCGACTTGTGAATCTGACATTTCTCTGTTCCTTTACCATTTTGAAATACTCATCAGGGCAGATCATGTTGATTGCATTCATCACCCTGTACCCCATATCCTTGCGCCCCTCCGCATGTGCCATTGAAAGTGCCATGTAGTTAGAGCGCACCGGCGTCTCCTCGAACGTGGTCTGATACACCCCAGCGGAGGCAATCAGCCAATACGCAATTCGTCTGCCCTTGGGACTGCCCATCAGCCACTTAAAGTCCTTTACGAACTCTTCGGACTCAACATATCGTGCTTCCATCTTTAGTACCCTGAGAACTGCTGATAGATGTCACTCGGTGACACAGACTGCAATCCGCCCTCAAGCGGCTGGAGCGGAGACTGCGGAACCATGCCCGACGCCTCGAGATCCTTAGCCACGGAGGCCATCTCCTTAGCCTGCTCCATCTTCTGCATCTGCATCTGTTGCTCTGCTCTCTGCTGACGGATCAACGCAACCTGCTTGCTCGGTACGATCAACTGCGGATCAATACCGAGAAGGTCGGAGTAGTAATCCGCCCAGTAGTCGCCATCGAACTTATCCGCTAGATCTGGTTTGATCGCAACTAGCGTCCCCAGATTTTGTGTGAATCGGTCAACGGCATTCGTCGCAACAGCACGCTGAGCCTGAGCAAGAATCGAGACGAACTCCACATTGAGCTCCTGCCCGCTCAACTCCTCAGGCACAGGAGGTAGCATCCCCACCTGCAACATACGATTGAACGTCAGCTGGATCAGCCGGCGATTGAGCTCCGCATTCAGACGCTCAAGCACAGGGCCGAGCATCAGCATCTTCTCCTCGTGACGCTCTGCAATCTCCGTAGCCGTGGCTCGTGCTGAGGCAGGCATCCCCGTGATCATCAGGAAAATGTCTTTGTAAAACGCCTCATCGATACGCTGTCGAACGTCCTGCAAGTCCTGTAGCAACGGGGCAAGTTCAAGTCGCACGTCGTAGGCGGAATGAACCACCTGCGCCTGTGTGACACTATCCGCCCAGAGCACACCACCGGGGACAATGTTCGCAAGCTGATTGCGCATCTCCGTGGGTGCTACGATCGGGGGATCAGCCAAGTTGGCAATACCCTTGGACTTGTAAAACTGCTCCTGCTGCAATTGGCGAAGATCTCCGAGCGCTTCCATTGCCGGGCCCGTCCCGTAGATGTCACCACCCGTCACATTCCACCGCGCGGCCAAGACAGGAAACTCACGGTATCCCGTCTCCCGCAGGAGCTTATCCTTATCGCCGCCCTGTGCCTCAAAGTACACAGAACGGAACGGCATGTTCTTTGCGTCCTTGCGCTCAGGATTGAAATTCGGGCGTGGCTCAATGGCGTTGATCACGTCAACCCACTCGTCATAATCCCCACGGTTGTAGAGATTACGCACGGTGCTCGAAACGTTCTCAAGCCCGAACTCCTCCACGAGAGCCGCAACTGACATGCGAAACTCCCGATAGCACGTGTTAACGTTGCCTCGGGAATCCGTAGCGATGGCAAACTCTCCGATCGTCAGCGGCATGCAGTGAATGACAGACTTATAGTCATCAAGCACAATCGCCGCCGAAGTGCCGAACGCCCCCAGCTCCTCATAGGACTGCTGTAGGGCTCGGTACACATTCGACTGACTGAACACCGCCTGCATGAGGGTGGTCACCTGACTGTGCCAACGCTTAACCTCCGGCGATTCGTCGAGCTCTGCATTCTTCGTCGTCAACCGAAACCACGGGCGGGCAGGACTAGTCATCCCTGCCATCATCCCGCCGGCAAGCGTACGTAGTGCACGAGTGCCCGAGTTATCCAGAATCGCCCGATGACGCTTGCCGCCCTTATTGGTGTCTGACGTTAAAAAGCGGCCCGCACGAGGGAGAAGTACCTCAGAGATTTCCCGCCAATGCGGGACCCATGAGGCTCGCTCCGACTTGAGCGCTTCCCATCGCTTAGCACACTGCTTTTTTAACTCTGTCATTCAGACTAGCCCCCTCCAAGGGATGACCCGCCGCCGAGCTTGAGATCGTCAGGGTTGAAACCCTTACTCAGCATCGTTGACGTACCGTAATTTCCGCCCTGCCCTGTGAGCCCTGAAATGTCCACGTCGTTGGGATTGTTGCGGCGGAAATCCTCTTCACGCTGCTTCTGCGCAATAGCCGCCTGTCGTGCACTCTGATCAGCCATACGACGCTGGGCCTTGTTCTGCTGATGAGCGGAGTACATTGTCGCCCCCGCAACTGCCACGGCAGACGCCGCAATTGCTACTCCAGACATGTTTGTTTCTCCTTATTCGTTAACAATCTTTCGGGGGTCGACGTAAATTCACGCTCCGCCTCTTCTACGGTCTTTGCATTCGTGGCAAACAGCATCGTGAATGTAGAATCGTCAACGGCATACACGGCTGCACGCCGGCCTCTCTCCCCCTCGAAAATGTGTACGCCGTTGAACTCTTGCACGCTAGCACCATCGGTCAGGCGAAAATGCCCGTGGCAGATAAGCTGTGTCGGGCATTCAACGGTCAGCCCCACAACCACCACGCCGGCTGGAACATAGATCGTTCTGGAGTACACCCCCGCATGGAGATGGTGCTCCGTCTCTATGTCCACAAGAGGCATGGTCTTTACTATCTCCTCACCAAGCCTCTCGATAACCTCTGAGCGCTCCGCTAGTGTTCTGTTAGGATTAGTCGTCGTCAGTTCCATCTACTGCCCACCAAAAGCACTCGTGTGTATGCGTCGCTCCCTTGATCCGCAGTACCTTGCCCATGGGTGATCCGACGGGTGCCATGAACACAAGTCCTTTAGCACCTTCACGCTTCGCCGCCGCCTGTATTGCGCCGAGAAGATGAAGGCCCGCCGGACCCTTGCGCCATGGCTTGCGCAGATAAATCGCATCCACATTCGCCATACACATGCCATAGTGCATTGCATGCGTGAGAATCAGAATCGATGCACCTACTAGCTCTTCGGTATCCCGTTCTTCAACAATCACAACACGCAACAGCCCTGCGGCATGCAGAGCACGGTAACGTTCGAACTGAACCTCCGCCCCACCGAGAACTGCGTTGCTGGTTTCCTCTTCGTACTCCTTCGCCCACTGATCAAAGTCAGGGTGCGAAAACAGATACTCAATGTCTTTGTAGTGGTATACCAACACGGCTAATCCTCCAATACTGCAACCATACACCACGGCATGTGACTTACACGCCACCTAGACACTTAAACGGGTCAAAATTCCTCACGTCAGGCTTACCGCTGTAGCGTCGCAACTCACGCTCCGGCGCATACTCCTCCACCCGAACGGCAAAGGTCAGACAGAAACTGTCAGCCGCATCAGGCGATCTGAGCCCACGCTTTTTCATGTCCTTCTTAGACTCGAGCTTGATCTGCCCAGTGGGTAGCACCTCGTAGTCTGGGGAGGTCAGATCCTCGATCAGCTCAGGGTCGTTCGGAATCGAACCGTTAGCGTTAAGAAAATCACGTGCCCGCCCCCACAACTCGTCACGCTTCATTTTGTACGTCGTCGGGTTATCCGCCGCTCCGCCGAACTGCACAGCAAACACTCGGAAACCACGATCACGAAGAATATCTACTAGACCTGCACCCACGCCGCCCTCGTCAACCGCAATGTAGACTCGGTCACGGGAAAAGCCCGTTGCCTCCTGCACGTGGTAGTAATGCTCAATAACAAGATCAGCAAGCCTCGTCAAGGAAAGCTTGCTGTACTTCTTTCTCGGTAACCACCCTCTGCCAATGCGGGTGTAGATCGAGGAGGAGTCATCCCCGTAACGGGCAACGTCCACACCGATAATGGCGCAGGTTGCCTGATTGTTGATCACCTCGAGCTTCGAGGCGCGCTCCACAATGTCGATCGGGATGAACTGCGTACTAGCCGCCATCGGGAACTCACCCTTGACACGAACACGGAAAAAGTCACTGTCCTCCCCGTACTCCTGCGCCCACTCGGTCAACTGATCCTTGTTTGTGATGAACACGTCACGGCTGTCAATCTGCCTCGTGTTCCAGATATGCCGCCGTTTCGTGAAACACTCACGGAATCGCCCAGTGTTTCGGGTGGGGTTACCAAAGGCGAAGAACATCGGCTCACCGTCAGTCAGACCACCCTCAGCCACCTCCCAGATAATGTCAGGCACAGCTGAGGCTTCGTCGAAAATATAGTACGGCGTGGAGCTTGCCGAATGCAGACCGGCGAAGGATTCTGAGTTCTCCTCTCGACAGGTCTGAGCGTCGAGTCGCCACGTCTCCGGCGATTCGTTAGCCTCAATGCTCATGGCCTTCACCGTGAACATGTCCGCAATCAATGAACGCTTCAACCACTTGCTGATTTCTGCAAAGGTCTTTGTTTCAAGCTGACTCGCCGTGTTGGCCGTGACCACCCCTTTCGAGTGAGGCCTTGTCGCCATGATCCAGATCGCTAGGAACGCTGTGATACAGGAGTTGTGTGTGACGATGAAATCGCTTGTGAGGTAGAGCCCGTCCTTACGGTCAACCGTAATACACATCGTCTCCTTTTCCCCCAGTGGCTCGATCGAGTCGATCCATCGGGTACGGTACCGATCAAGCTTCACCTGCTTTACCCTATCCGTGCGCTTGGCGTCGTAACCGTAACGGAAACCCTCCGGCAGGGCGATAAGAATCCGCCGGCAGTACCTGACCGAAATCGTCTCCTCCGTTTCATCTACCTTCCGATCGGGGCAGAGCTTCGACGCCTTACCGCCAAGGGAGCGCACAAGCCACGATACCTCGTCAGCTAGCTTATCGAACCACGGGAAGTACACCACCGAGCCGGCGTTAGTCACCTCTGCGTCAGCGTCAAACAGCCCTCTGAACAGCTCTTCACGTTGCTGGACGGAGGAATATTTGTAGTCGTCGGGAATGCTACGGTCAACACCGTCAGTAAAGCCCGCCGCCTTTATAAGCTCCTTGTGTCGCAATGTCACCTTCACACACGATGAATAGCGTTTAACTTGCCACACCTCCTCTGGAGCTACGTCAATAAGCCGGTCAAGCACATCGTCTGACTTAACAACAAGATGGACTTCGTCACCCTCGCCAAACTTTCCTCCGCCAAGCAACAGCCCCATCAGATACGGGTGCACCGGCAGATCCGCCCACGGGTACTCAACCGGCCCGTGTCTCGGAATGGCCCATTGGCGTGGGGCAGACACACCCCGTTTAGATCTGAGCCCTGCGGAAAGAATCTCCTGCGTCTCAAGCACTCGGTAGCCGTTCGATTTCTTGCGCCGTTCACCCCTGCCCTGTACTGACCAAAGGTGCTCTTGGGCCACGTCAACATATGTGCGGTCATCGAACTTCACCCGATAGCAGGGACGCACCCCTCGGTACGGGATGGCCACAATCTGTGTGGGTCTGCCATCGGGCCCGAACACATGATCCCCTACTTTCAGGTCTCCAAAACGCTTACGCCCTGACGGCGTGTCGATGAAGTTGTCAACGCATTCCGCTTTGCCGATCCCGTGGCCTGACGCAATCGCTAGTCGGATCGGTCGCACCGCATGCACCCCGTCGAACCCGTTCTTGCGTACCTGCTCCCCGATCTCATCGAGTACTTCACAAGCCCACTTGTCGGGCCCGAACTTGCACCACGGGTACTTGCTCGCCCAAGGCTCAGGCAGGGGGACGATAGACAACGCCTGCTCCTCCCCCCAAGGAAACGCCCACAGCACAAAGCGCAAAGGGTCGTCATAGCATCGGGCTAACTCAATCGCCCGATCATCCGTCTGTCCTGTTCCCAATCTCTCCTCCTTATATCAGCTCATCAAACTCTTTCTCTTCAAAGAGGCTCACGTTATGCAGGTATGCCTTGCCGCCTCTCTTACTCCTGTAACACGTATCGGTCAACCCCTGCGCACTGCTCAACAGCCACCTCGAGAAGGTCTTTTTGTCAACAACCACCGGGCCGTTCTCATCCCCGGATGCAAACTCTTCAAACCTAGTGAAGGCGTCCTCGATGCGCACTTCGCCGCCCTCGTCAACCCGCACCGTCTCATCGAACCACGAGAGGAACTTGTCGTAGACCGCATCCGGCGCCTGTGGCGTTTCCTTCTCCGCCTCATCCACGCTGTCAAAGTCAGCCTCCTCAACGGGAGAACTGCGCAGAGCGTAACCGACGAGATGCCGGCTACCGTCTCCAGCTCGCTTGATCTTCTCCTCACCCGCCACACGTCGAACCGCACGGTTAAGCGAACGGGTGAAGAACGTCTGCGTAATGTCTCGGGTGTCCTCGTTCTCATCCCGCAGTATGGCAAGGTAGGAGGCGAAAGCGTCACGCATGGAAATCTTCGAGCCTTCCTCTTCCACGCAGTACGTTTTGAACCATGCCGACACCTTGTCCTGTGTGTCTGCGTAGGCCATGGAATCCCTGCGGACAATCTCGGGAGACTCAACCCCGTACATCTGCGCCTTGCGGTAACCCTCCAGCAACCAATTGAAAATCCCTGCGCTCTCCTCTTCGAGCTTTTCCGTGAGGTGCGGGTCACGCTGATCACGGAGTGCCGGATCGTTCACAAAGTCCTTGAGGAACTTGAACACCTTGATGCGGCGGCGCATGCCGTCGTCCGAGCCCTGAAACGTAGGCTCGTAGTTTGTGGAGATGAACATCGTGAACTGCGGCTTGAACGTGATCGCCTCCGGCTGATACGGGGCTCTAGCAGTAATGCGGTCACCACCCGTAATGCGCTTAACGTCCGAGGCACGGAACCGCACGTGGTCATCGGTCTCTGGGCAGTAGGCAAACCGCTTACCACGCAGAGCGACAAGGTCGGAGCGTGTGCCGATCTGAGAGTTGGCCGCACCGAAGATCGTTTCCTCCTGCAGACTTGCGGAGTACTCGCCAAAGATCGAACTGAGCGTGTTTAAGAAACAGCTCTTGCCATTGGCGCCGTTACCCACAAGCAGGTAAAGAGACTCCTCTGCGGGTGCTCCAGACAGTGCCACGCCGAGAATACGCTGGACGTAGTCAACCACCTCATCAGACTCGAACCACAGGGAGAGCGCTTTCTCCCACGTCGGGCACTCCGCTTTCGGGTCGTACTCAACATCGCACTGCAAAACCATTCTGTCCTGTGTGGTGTTCGGTAAGAGCTCACCCGTCGAGAGCTTCACTAGTCCGTTACGCACACCCACCACGTCGGAGCGCTGATCGAAGTCCGCAAGGTGCACGTAAATGTCCGGCGTCAGCTCCAGCGTCTTGAGTACCTTCTGCGATGCAGTCACGTCGTTCACGAGCTTGCTCACCCAGAACTTCTCGTAACGCTTCCTGACGTCATCGTCCACGCACTTCGCAATCTCAGTGACGCCGCAGGTCTGAATGACATCCTGCGCAATCGCCTGCATAACATAGCCGCTCGCACCGGGTCCGATCTCCCACGAGTTGGTCGCCGTGTTAAAATAAAGGAATGTGCCCATGTCGGGGTCATACCCCGCTCTGCCCTGCAGTTTCAGCACCGCACGGGAGACCAAGCCACGTTCTGTGAGCTGAGTCGCATTCGCCCGCAGTGCCATGATCTTTGACTGCTTGACAAGCGGCCACATCGTAACGGCGTTGCTCGAATCTGAATGATTGAACGACTCCCAGCGGGATGCGCATTCTTCCGGGCCGGTGTAGTTCTTTGCCGAACTGCTCAGCTCATTCCACAAAGCAAGACCGTCAAGGGACGCCCCTGTCTCGTGATGAATGCGCATACCCGCCTTTAACCACTCCGAGTAATCCTCCCAGTCCACCTTCGCCTCTTCGAGCAGGGTGCGGATCTCCTCAAGACTCAACCCGACGGGATTCTTACCGCTCACGTCAAACTCATCCGCTTCACGCAGACTCGATGAGGACTCATCCCCGGTGTGCTCAAAACCGAAGTACTTAGCCTCTTCCGTGAAAAACACCTTGATGCGCTCCACCGTGTCAGAGCTCAGCACCGGCAGATCGGAGACCACGGTGTTGAGCGGACTGACCGCACCCCACGCATAGGGCTTGCCCGTCTTAGGGTGAATGTGAAACGCCACGAACTGCTGACCCTTACCGAGCACTTCTAGCTGTGCCTTGCTCTCACCACGGGTATAGACTGCGGTAACCGACTTGCGCCAAGACTTCTCAGCTCGGGCAAGCAGGAGAAACCGACCACCGCGGCTGTAACGCACAGGGCAGTTCTCGAGCTCTGGGAACTCACTCGTGAGATCCGCATAGAGCATGTCGCCTTCTGCCTCGGTGCCGTCAAAGTCAAAGTCGAGCCCCACCACCGGCTCCTCGCCGTATCCGCAGAGAATGCCAATGCCGGTACCGTCAGCGGCGTGTTCGCAGTCCTCCGCCGTCAGCGGGTTATCCTGCCATCCCTTACGGAAACAGCCCTTGCCGCCTGCACGAATGTCGACGATCTTATAGCCGTTTTCGATAACCGCCGGCCCTAATCGCCGGAGATTGTTTGCTTCCATAGCCACCCCCGCAGTTACTTGAGCGATTCGAGAAGGTCAAGCTTCTCTTTGATCTCTTTGTACCGCTCGACATAAAAGTTGAAAACCCGCATACGGACAGCCGGAGAAACCGTATCGGGGGCGTTCTTGCATTTAAGGTATGTCACGTGGCTGATGCCCGCCGCATTGCAAATGTCCTTAGGACGCTCGCCGGCAACCTCATTCAGCCACTTGATCATCCGCCCCATATCGGGAAGTTCCAAAGTCATAGTGCCACCTCAATAAACTTAACGCCATTGAGTATAGCACAAAATCAAGCAAAATAACCTATAAAGGTTTAGGTTTATAAAACTTTATCGATTCTATACTAGTACTTTACTAAAAATATATCGGTGGTATACTGTAGACATACCCTTCCCTCTCCTCGCTATGGAGGCTGTTATGTCTAACTTTGTCACCTCAAATCTTCGATACATATTCGACGTAACTCAAGTCAGCATCACTGAGTTTTCAAAACGCCTCGGGCTTAACTCCTCTTCACTCTACAGAATGCTGGGCCGCACCAACAAAGGCGCTCCCGACAACCCTAGAGCGGCCACATTAAAACCGTTGTGCGACGTGCTCGGTGTAACGATGAAAACGCTCAAAGACGTTGACTTTAAAGAACTCAATGACGCTGAACTTAGCGTGATTACCGATAGAGTTTTACGTGTGGTCTACGGCGACAGTGAGAATCAACAGCATCAGCTAACCGGTGTGGACTATGCTCCCGTCTTTAGAGCACCCCCGCCTCCGATCCGAGCTGACGCATTAGACCACAGGGAGGCCATGGCTCCGGTGCAAATGGTCTCGCCGGTATTCCCTGCGTCACGTGCTCAGATGGACATCCGCAGTGTGCCGGTAGTGCGTCTGGGTAACCCTGAGGAGTACTCAAGCTCAACCATCCCCCAGCTGATGCAGGCGTTCCTCGCCTATGCCAAGCCGCAGGGTATCGGGCTTAGCGTGGACTCCTCTCTGCAGGTCCCCGTCAGAGTCGGTGCCGTCAACCCATTCGCTGTCCTTATGCCTAACGGCGTGCTCGACCCGCTCGTGAGAGAAGGTGACCTGCTCATCCTCTCGACCGACGGACTTGATGACCTCAAGGACGATGATATCGTGCTCGCTCTGCTCACCATAAACGGTCAGCTCAACTACGCCATCCGCGCCGTGCACACCGATGAGATGCAGGGTGTGCGGCTCGACGCTGTCCACTTCCGGCAGGCCGCCTTCGAGTCCATGCAGTGCGTTATCGCCAAGGCCGTTACCGTCGTGAAACTACTCTGAGTCGTCGTCCGGCTTCACCCCGCCAACCCGCTTACGGGCCGCAAGAATCTGCTCGCTCAGGGATGCCGTGGTCTGAACCTCGATCTTGTCCCCGTAACGCTCCGGCGCCCACTTCTTCAACAAATCAAGTCTCGTACTCGCCGCAAGCTTCCTCGCCTGCACAGCGTCACTGCGCTTGACGTCACGCCGTATGAGCTCACCCGTTGCCGAGTACGACAGGAACTCCTCCTCGAGAATGAGCGGCTGAGAGGCTATCGTCAGCACGTCCTCCGCCATCGAGTCATAACCCTCGCTCTCCGCAATACGCACCCTGTCACGCCACTCACGACTGTTCATCCACGACGAGAGCGTACTCCTCGGAATGTCAAGTGCCTTGGCAAACGTGGCTCGCAACCCGCCCGAAGAGAGAAACATGCAGAGCGCTTCGAGCAGTTCATCACTCTTGACCACCCGCCCCTGCTCGTTCCTCGGGAAGTCAATCTCACCTGCCTCGAAACTCAGCCCCAGTGCCTCCTCAAGTGCGGAGATCGCAACCTCCCTGTGCTCTATGCTCGCCCGCTTGATGAAACGCTTTCTCGGTCCCCACGAGTCACGCCACTCCTCATTGGGCACAGGCGGCTTCCAGTGCGGCATATCCGCCCTCAGCGACTCGTCATCCTGCGACTTGATCCTCGGGGTGTACATGTCATAGCTCACCTTTACCACGGGGGAGGAATTGCCTCTGTGAGCTCCAGATTTCGTTTCTGAGTGATCCTGATGCGTTTCTTGAGTGTCGGTAGCTTCGAGTACTTCGGATTCGTATACGGGCTTAAAAACGGGCTTCTCATCGGTGGTGTCTGAACTCTCGGATTTTTCGACTTTCGGTTTGGATTTTTCAGCCTTTTTATTTTTTTCCGCCATCTCACGGGCAAGTTTTCTCTGACGGAGCACTTCACGCACGTACCCCCCTTCCTTGCGCACAGATCCCTTCTTTCTGCTGCCTCCCGTTTCTGCCATGGGTCCTCCCTGTAGAACTGCTCAAAAATGTGAGTTTTGGTTTGAACGAAAATCAGGCCTGCCGCGTAGTTGGGGTATACGACCTGCGAACTCAAAATTGGGGCCCCCACCCCCAGCAAACGACATGCGCAGAAAGCCTGCGGCGCTAATCGATACGCCTAGGGCGGCGGCTCTTGGAATCCTTAACGGCGTAATACGCTATTGACTCACGGCCGCCCCTTTTGACCCACTGTCGCACAGTGCGGCGGGGAATACCCGTTATGCGTGCTATTGCGGCTAATGCCTCACCACTTTCCGCCATATCTAAAACAGCAAACACAGTTGCATCATCGTATTTAGAACGCCGCAGCCTATAGCCCTTATCTGAATAGGCGTAAACCTCTCTCATAGCTCCAAAACCAAAACCCCCCTTGACGCCTGATTATCAGAGCTGGGGTGTTGACTGTGAGGCGTAATAAGAGCGCATTATTTAGAATGCCTGTATTTATGCGGGTTTTAGCGGGGTGCTCTGTTTTGCTCATACATTTCTCATACATTTTGACCCAGTGAAAAACGATTAACAGCGTGTTCAAAACGCCCTTAACACAGCCATTTTGCGGAAAGAGGCGCGTGCGATTCAACCCCTCACGGTTTGCAGGCGGGTTTGTATACCTCAATTTTTCCTGCCAAAACCCCCAGACCCCCCACAACACCACCGGGGCTGCTGCAGCTCATGAATCATGTATAGCGCTGCAGGTCATGAATCGTGCTCAGGGTGAATCACGCTCAGGGTGAATTATGTATAGCGCTGCAGGTCATGAATCACGCTAGGGCGCATTGTGAATCATGTATAGCCTCTCTCATCTCCTATGACGCTCTAGCGTGAATTTAAATGCCCTCTTTCTCTTTCGACTGATCACCGCTCACGATCTGCCCTAACCAAACTCGAAATTTTCCCCACTTCAAAACAATCGACCAGGGGGCCAAAATTTGCCGCCGTCTCACCAGTGCGCACTGATCACCCTTGCATTACCTTTTTTTTTCTTTTCCCCAAACTTTCTATAGAGCCCAAAAATACATCTATGTATCTAGTTATTTAGACTAAGCATTTATATCTATTTTCTTCCTATCTCAATAATATAAAAAAAGGTTAGAAGGGTAGGATATAAAAGTATAGAAAAAATAGAGATGCTATTTTTCCTACTCTCACAGTCATTTTAAGTCGATAGCGAAATTTTCACTGTACCAATTTTACCCCTTACCTTCCTTTTTCAAAAGGGTAATAAAAGGGTAGTCCTAGCAAAAGGGTAGGCAAAAAACGCCCGTGGTGAGGGCGGCGAAAGTCAAAAATTTCAGGAGTTTGGGGGCGTTAGAAACATTTTGAAATACTGTGAATGCCCTTTTTATGGTGCGACTACCCTTTTAGGTTAGGGACAAAATCCATCATCATCACCCGCGCTAAAAACAAGAATAACCCATATAAATCAGCTACTTAGCTATCTACCTTTAGCAAACTATCAAAAATGCGCAGTTTTGCCCTACGGGTGCTGATTACTTGCTTGAGCCCGATTTAAATCAACTTTCAACAAAGTAAACTGACGAAATTGTCAAGGGGCATAATACCGTGCCCCTCTGGGAACTTAAGTCCTGTACCCCCATC
>OGMW01000606.1_pt1 | contig 37419 bp, 29 predicted proteins | sample 1573281 | NCBI WGS metagenome assembly OGMW01 (sample SAMEA2581907, study PRJEB24529) | metagenome | biome: Human gut stool | place: China | collected 2011 | reverse complement strand
CATAATTCATTGTACGTGTATATTCCAGTTCGGGGTGATCTTCATCAAATTCGCTCCAACCATGCTGTGAGAAATTTAATTCCACTTGTGCGCCGCAAATCATACTGAAATACTTTTCGGAGATATAGCGCATTGTCAGACCACCATTGATACCCATCAAGCTTTTTTGCCGGACAGTAGGAGAGAAGCTGACGCTATTGATATTGATACCGCCGTTAAAACCTACTGCTAAGTTATGGCGTTGTTCGCCTATCTGTGCATGGCCGGGCAAAGCCCATACGGTAAGTAGCAGGACGGATCCTATAATATTTTTTATCTTCATTGTCTTTGAGTTTAAAACCTTCTGTTATCAATCATAATCCAGTTTCACCAACTCATAATTTTTGGTGAAGCGTACAAAGAATACTTTCTTGTTGATAAAGCCACCCCAATTGTTTACACGTTGGAACTTGAATCCGGTTTGAATAGGTACCAGATCCATGAGTTGCATATTTTTCTCTAACTCAGAGCCATAGCGTGACAAGCCTTTCAGAAAGAAATAACCGGTATCAAAGCCTAACATACCATATTTTGGGTAGCGTTCATCCATCTCTTTGCCATACCATCTGCGGTAATTCTTAGTGAAGCTGATAGCCGCAGGTAACAAATTGTTGGTATAGAATGATGAATAGAAGTAAGTATCCAGTTCAAAGAAGGTTTCCAAATGATCCTTGGTGTAAGTTTGCCATTCCGGATAACCGAACAGATGGATGTTACTTTCCGGATTCTCACGAACCAATAGGGTGAGTTGAGGTAGTATTTTTATCAGAGTCACATTGCTTCCCGATGTAGGGATGAATATATTTTCCCGATCGGAACGCAGTACTGTTTTCAGGGATTCTACCGTTGCATCCTCTTTCAGAGATTTCATTGGAATAGAGCGATTCTTCAGTTCATCCTTTAGTCCTTTAATAAATTCAGCTTTATCTTTTGTGCCTGTACTGGCCTCTATGAAGATAACATTAGCATTGGGGAATTGGCGAACAAAGTGGTCGTATACTTCTGAGTAAAGATATGACTGAGGAGTATTAATCTGAAAGATGGTAGGGTTGCGGAATACACTATTGTCTTTGGATGAAAACGGTACCACCAAGCGGATATCATTCTTTTGGGCAAAATCTGCCAGAGGTTTGATTTGTTGTTGATAAAACGGACCGAAGATAATATCCATATCCTTCATCTCCTTCTTGGAGAGGATTGGATTCAGAGAAGCATTCTCAGGACCGGAATTGTAAGCGTACAAATCAATAGAAACTCCGCTGCGTTTCAAACTGTCTACTGCCATGAGAAAGCCTTCATAATATTCTATTACGCGGGCAGCCTCGCTTTTGGAAACATCCAGGAAAGGAAGGATCAGGGCAGCTTTAATTGTACTGAAACGTTCTGTTGCTTTCTTATTCTCACTGAATAATTGGGTATCACTGGGCACTACCTGCGGTTGGGTAGGTTTCTCTACTTGCGCAGTAGGATAAGGAATGCAGAGGAAAGTACCTTTCTTTATTTGGTTTTCGCCTTTCAGTTCCGGGTTGGCTGCTATCAGTTCTGCTTCGGAAATACCATATTCGCGACTGATACTGTAGACTGTTTCTTTCCGTTTAACTTTGTGCATATCCCGGCAACGAGATTGTACAGGTCCTTGAATTAAGGGGATTGCAGGCTCATTAACTGGATCTGTAGTAACTATGCTTACTTCATTGGCGGAAGGTATGCGTATTACCTGTCCGATGCGAAAATTCTCGGCACTCAGTCCGGGGTTGGCATCACAAATAGCTTTGGCGGATATACCATATTTAACGGTCAACCGATACAGGGTTTCGCCCTGGGCTATAGTATGGAAAGTTTCTGTCTGAGTATTGGCAGCGGTGCGTGGAATGCGTAAAGTGCGTCCTACAAATATTTTTTCATCGCTTCCTGGATTCAACTTCACGATGTCCGACTGTGTGACACCATACATACTGGATATGGAATAAAGGCTTTGCCCTTTTTCAATGGTATGCAGAAAATATGACTGGTTCTCTTGTGCAATTGCTCCGAGACTGCATGCACCGGCGAGCAGCAAGGAGCAGAAAATCCGGTTAATCGTTCTCATTCGATATCGTTGGTTTACGTTTACAATTTCCCAAAGTAGCCGCAAAGGTAAGGATTTTGCCTAAATTTAACGAAAGGAATGCGTTAAGAAATAATATTGTGCATTTTAAAACTGAAAAATCTTATGTATCCGCTGATATTCGCTGGGAAACCGTTATTTTTGCAGGTATTATGCGATGCGGATTGTTTTCATATATCGGTTGTGTGGCGATACTGTTGCTCGGGTATTTACCGGTGTGGGCTGACGGGGGAAGGATAGAACTCTTAGAAGTGTCTCCCGTGGCTATTTTGCTTTCCGAAAACGGAGCAGCTCCGGAAGGGAATGTTTCTATCTTTCCGGATGATACCTATACGGGTGCCGCTCCTCTTGAATTTCGTTTTATATGGAGAGATGAAGACTCCGGGGAGTCGTCGGATGAGACTGCAAACTTTCGTTATGAATGGAATTTCTCTCGCGATGCAGCTTTCAATGATATTTTCCTGACGCGCTTTGATGCTGAAACTATTTATAGTTTTCAGGAATCCGGTATGTTTTATGTCCGTCTGACTATGACGGATATTGAGACGGAAGAAACGAATACCTCTGGCACTTTTATGATCCGTATTACTGAATCGGAACTTAAAGTACCGAATGCTTTTTCACCTAATGGCGACGGAGTGAATGATGTGTTTCGTGTAAAGCATAAGTCGCTGGTTCGCTTCAATGCGTATGTCTTCAATCGCTGGGGACAGGAACTTTACCGCTGGGGATTGCAGAATATAGATACCGGATGGGACGGTACTGCGCATGGAAAGAATGTTCCCGAAGGTGTTTATTTTATAGTGGTAGAAGCGGAGGGAGCAGATGGAGTTAATTACAAGATTAAAAGTGATATTAATATATTAAGATAAATGACAGAAGAAACAGAATACATCAATGTATATGGTGCGCGCGTGCACAATCTAAAAAATATCGATGCGGAAATTCCCCGTAACAGTCTTACCGTTATTACGGGACTAAGCGGAAGCGGCAAGTCGTCGTTGGCATTCGACACGATTTTTGCCGAAGGACAGCGTCGGTATATCGAAACATTTTCTGCGTATGCCCGCAATTTCCTGGGAAATCTGGAGCGTCCCGATGTCGATAAGATTACGGGATTGAGTCCGGTTATTTCTATTGAACAAAAAACGACGAATAAGAATCCCCGCTCTACAGTCGGCACTACAACGGAAATTTATGATTATTTACGTTTGCTTTATGCACGTGCCGGTATAGCCTATTCTTATCTTTCGGGTGAAAGAATGGTGAAATACACTGAAGAGCAAATTCTTGATTTAATTCTGAATGATTATAAAGGCAAGAAAATTTATATTCTGGCTCCATTAGTTCGTACTCGTAAGGGACATTATAAGGAACTGTTCGAACAGGTGCGTAAGAAAGGTTATCTCTATGTTCGTGTAGACGGTGAAATCAAGGAGGCATTGCCCGGTATGAAGTTGGACCGCTATAAGAATCATGATATAGAAGTAGTTATTGATAAGCTGGTTGTGACGGATAAAGATGACGTTCGTCTGAAAAACAGTGTGGCTACCGCGATGCAGCAAGGTGACGGCTTGTTGATGATACTTGATTTGCAATCCGAAAATGTTCGTCACTATAGTAAGCGGTTAATGTGTCCTGTTACCGGGTTGTCCTACCGTGAGCCGGCACCCCACAATTTTTCATTCAACTCTCCGCAAGGTGCTTGCCCTAAATGTAAGGGATTGGGAGTTGTGAATCAGATTGATGTGGAAAAAGTGATTCCCGATCGGGAACTTTCTATATACGAAGGAGCTGTCATTCCATTAGGTAAGTACAAGAATAGCATGATTTTCTGGCAGATTGCCGCTTTATTGGAGAAATATGAAGCTACCTTAAAAACTCCTGTTAAGGAATTGCCGGATGAAGCCATTGATGAAATCCTCTACGGTTCGGATGAACGTATTAAGATTAAAAGCTCTCTTATCGGTACTTCTTCCGATTACTTTGTAACGTTTGAGGGGGTGGTGAAGTATATTCAGATGTTACAGGAAAAAGATGCTTCTGCTACTGCACAAAAGTGGGCGGAGCAATTTGCTAAAACTACTGTATGTCCTGAATGTAAAGGGGCAAGATTGAATAAAGAAGCTCTTCATTTCCGTATCCATGATAAGAATATCTATGAACTGTCTTGTATGGATATCAATGAGCTTTATGACTGGCTGATGAATGTCGATCAGTATCTGGATAATAAGCAGAAACAAATTGCTGTTGAGATATTGAAAGAAATCCGTACCCGTCTGAAATTCCTGTTGGATGTGGGACTGGATTACCTTGCCCTTGACCGTGGTTCTGTAACTCTTTCTGGTGGTGAGAGTCAGCGTATTCGTTTGGCTACTCAAATCGGTTCGCAATTGGTGAATGTACTTTATATTCTTGATGAGCCGAGTATTGGCTTGCATCAGCGGGATAACCAGCGGCTAATTCATTCTCTGAAAGAGCTGAGGGATATCGGTAACTCCGTCATTGTTGTGGAGCATGATAAGGATATGATGATGGCTGCTGATTATGTGATTGATATGGGGCCGAAAGCCGGACGCTTGGGTGGTGAGGTTGTTTTTGCAGGAACTCCCAAGGAAATGTTGGAGACGCATACGTTGACATCACAATATCTTAATGGGGAACGTGAGATAGAAATACCCCAAAAACGTCGTGAAGGTAATGGGCATAGCCTTTGGCTGCGTGGTGCACGGGGGAATAACCTGAAAGGGGTAGATGTGGAATTTCCTCTTGGTAAGTTGATCTGTGTCACTGGTGTATCCGGCAGCGGAAAATCTACGCTGATCAACGAAACATTGCAACCTATTCTTTCGCAGAAGTTCTATCGCTCGCTTCAGGATCCTCTGGAATACGATAGTATTGAAGGATTGGAAAACATCGATAAGGTGGTAAATGTGGATCAGTCTCCGTTGGGGCGTACACCGCGTTCTAATCCAGCCACTTATACGGGAGTCTTTTCTGATATTCGTAATTTGTTTGTAGGATTACCGGAAGCCAAGATACGCGGTTATAAACCGGGGCGCTTCTCTTTTAATGTGAGTGGCGGACGTTGTGAAGCGTGCCAGGGAAATGGTTACAAAACAATTGAAATGAACTTCCTGCCCGATGTATATGTACCCTGTGAAGTCTGTCATGGCAAACGCTATAATCGTGAGACATTGGAAGTGCGCTTCAAGGGAAAATCTATTGCTGATGTACTGGATATGACCATTAACCGTGCGGTGGAGTTCTTTGAAAATGTGCCACAGATTTTGAATAAGATTAAGGTAATACAGGAAGTCGGTCTGGGATATATAAAGTTGGGACAATCTTCCACCACCCTTTCCGGTGGTGAAAGCCAACGTGTGAAATTGGCTACGGAACTTTCCAAGCGAGATACGGGGAAAACCCTTTATATTCTGGATGAGCCTACTACCGGACTTCATTTCGAAGACATTCGCGTACTGATGAATGTGCTTAATAAATTGGTGGACAAAGGTAACACAGTGATTGTCATCGAGCATAATCTGGATGTTATCAAGATGGCTGATTATATCATCGATATGGGACCTGATGGTGGTAAGGGTGGGGGGCAACTCCTCAGTTGCGGCACACCGGAAGAAGTGGCCAAGAGTAAGAAGGGATATACCCCTAAGTTTTTGCGAGAAGAATTAAAAGGATAAATTATGAAAATCAATAAGACGAATGCGGCGAGGCTTTTGGATAAAGCCAAAATACCATACGAACTCATTCCCTATGAGGTGGATGAAAACGATTTAAGCGCTATTCATGTGGCTGATAGTTTGGGGGAGAATATCGAACAGGTATTCAAAACCCTTGTCCTGCATGGCGATAAGAATGGCTATTTCGTATGTGTCATCCCCGGTGAGCATGAGGTAGATTTAAAATTGGCGGCTAAAGCTTCCGGTAATAAGAAGTGTGATCTTATTCCGATGAAAGAATTACTTCCTTTGACGGGATATATTCGTGGTGGATGTACTCCTATCGGTATGAAGAAACCTTTCCCTACATACATTCATGAATCTTGTCTCAATTATCCTTATATCTACATAAGTGCGGGTCAGCGTGGCCTGCAACTTAAACTTGATCCAAATGATTTAATTAAGGAGGTTCATGCTGAAGTTTGCATCCTTTTTCATGACTAATTTCACTTTTTTACAGGTTATTTCAGCAAAATGTATATATTTGCATTTAATAAACGAAAATCAATCTAATTACTAATTTAAAAAACTTATATCTATGTTCAAGAATCATCCTAAAGGTCTGTTGGCAGCTGCTATCTCCAATATGGGCGAAAGGTTCGGCTACTACATCATGAATGCCGTACTGGTACTGTTCCTCTGCTCCAAATTCGGCCTGAGTGACGAAACCAGTTCCATTATCTACTCAGTCTTTTATTGTGGTATCTATGTACTGAGTTTGGTAGGCGGTATTATTGCCGATAGGACGCAAAACTATAAAGGAACAATCATGTCAGGATTGATAGTGATGTCATTGGGTTATGTCATTCTATCTATTCCTGTACTGTCCACTGCTGAAAATATTGGTTGGTTGCTTCCTTTGACTTGTGTCTCTTTGTTTTTCATTGCTTTCGGTAACGGACTTTTTAAAGGAAACTTACAGGCTATCGTAGGCCAGATGTACGACAACCTTGAGAAAGAAGCTGAGAAAAAAGGACCTGAAGCCTTGAAGCTGGCTAAGAGCCGTCGTGATTCCGGCTTTCAGATATTCTATGTATTTATCAATATTGGTGGGTTGATTGCACCTTTTGTTGCTCCCCTGCTCAGAGAATGGTGGCTGAAGGTTCATAGCATGATGTACAACGCTGATCTGCCTGCATTGTGCCATCAATATATTAAGGAAGGTGGCAATATGGCTTCTGATAATCTCTCTAACCTAAATGAACTGGTTGTCAAAGTAGGAGGTACGGTAACAACTGATTTGAGCGTTTTCTGTACCCAGTATCTTGACGTATTTAATACAGGTATCCACTATTCATTCATAGCTTCGGTAGTAGCTATGCTTATTTCTCTTTTCATTTTCATTGCGTGTCGGAAGGTATTCCCTACACCGGGCAAGAAGGAAAAACTGGAATCGGTAACTTATACACCTGCCGAGAAGGCAGCCATGGCAAAAGAGATAAAGCAACGTTTATATGCACTGTTTGCTGTATTAGGTATTGTGATTTTCTTCTGGTTCTCATTCCACCAGAACGGACAGTCGCTTTCACTTTTTGCCCGCGATTTTGTAGTAACCGATAGCATTGCGCCCGAAATTTGGCAGGCTGTGAATCCATTCTTTGTGATAGTACTTACTCCGCTCATCATGCTCTTCTTTGGTGCGCTTTCCCGTCGTGGTCAGCAAATTTCTACTCCTAAGAAGATTGCCATTGGTATGGGTATTGCAGGACTTGCCTTCTTATTCCTTACTATTTATTCGGCAATGCAAGGTTATCCTTCAGGCACTGAGTTTAAGGCGATGGCTGACTCTGCCAAAGCAGGGTTGAAGGCTGGTCCGTGGGTGCTGATTGTGGTTTATTTCTTCTTGACTGTAGCTGAGCTTTTTATTTCTCCGCTTGGTCTTTCATTTGTTTCTAAGGTAGCTCCCAAACATATTCAGGGTTTGTGCCAAGGCTTGTGGCTTGGTGCAACAGCGATAGGAAATCTTTTCTTATTCCTTGGTCCTATGATGTATAACAAGATTCCTATCTGGCAGTGTTGGACTGTATTCTTTGTTATTTGTCTTGTGTCAATGGGTGTTATGTTTGCCATGGTAAAATGGTTGGAACGAGTAACGGAATAATTGGAAATAAAGAATTATCAATTAAAAATTAAAGGCTGCGCAGTTCAAAAAGAGAACCTTGCGCAGCCTTTAATTTTTAATTGATCTCCAGCCCCATTATAAAGTCATTCATATAATATCCGTTCCCTATCGGAAAATCCCCTTCCCTCAATTTTCTCATCCCCATGCGTTCATAGAAATTCAGCGCTTTGTTGTTGCGGTTTACATTTAATTCCATCAGGCATGGACCGGGATGTACTTCCTTGATATATTTGACGGCTTCATGGAATAAGAAGCTACCGCAATGTGATCCTTGAAAGGAGGGGAGTACATATATTTTCTGTAAATGGAAGAGATCTTCACCTTGTTGTTGCACAGATACATAACCACACACTTCGTTGTCCTTGTATCCAATGAAATATACATGTCCTTCTTCTTCCATTTGCTTGCGGATGTTCTTTATGGAGTACATCCATTCCATCATGTAATCGTTTTGTTCCGGTGAAAGTATGTCCTTGTAAGTCTCCGGAAATATCTGCCATGCAAGTTTGTGAATCAACTCACAATCGGCTGTAGTTGCTTTTCTGATAGTTAACATAGTTCGTTGTATTTATATCTTTTCCGCAAAGATACATTTTTCTCTTATATGTTATTCTTTCCCTTGGTGCTTTATTAATAAGGTGTGAATAGATAATAGTGTTAATTAAATGAAATACAAGGTACTTTGTATTGCATAGTACTAAGATAATACATATATTTGTGTCATACAAAGAAAAGCTCTATTTCAATCAGTTGCTATCTTCGCTGTAAAATAGAAAATTGTCGAATCGTAAACCAATAAGAGATGGACGTAAATAATGTAAAGTCGCAAATGCGTAAGGGCATGTTAGAGTATTGCATCATGCTACTGCTTCATAAAGAACCGGCCTACGCTTCGGATATTATCCAGAAACTTAAAGAAGCTAAGCTGATCGTAGTGGAAGGAACGCTTTACCCCCTGCTCACTCGTCTGAAGAATGACGATCTATTAAGTTACGAATGGATAGAGTCCACACAAGGACCGCCACGTAAATATTACAAGCTCACCCCAAAAGGGGAAGTTTTTCTTGGAGAGTTGGAAATCTCCTGGCGTGAGTTGAATGAAACAGTGAATCATATAGCCAACTATTAGATTCATGATATTGAAAAACCTCGTATCAGTATAAATTAAAAAAACAAATAGCAATGAAAAAGACATTAACAGTAAATTTGGGCGGAACTGTTTTCCACATTGATGAAGACGCCTATCGCCTTTTGGATAACTATCTATGCAATCTGAAACTGCACTTTAGAAGACAAGCTGGTGCTGACGAGATTGTAAATGACATCGAACTTCGCATCTCTGAACTTTTTTCAGAGAAGCTGACTGCTGGCTCTCAGGTGATCACTATAACCGATGTAGAAGAAGTAATCAATCGTATGGGGAAACCTGAAGAGATGGAAACTGGTACGGAAGAGAATACTGCTTCCGGTTCCGGAAATACGAAGGGTGCCTCCGGTGAAGGTTATGGTTCCGGTTCCTGGAATGGTGATACTGATTCTTCATATACTTCTGCCCGTCATCGTTTGTATCGCAATCCGGACGATAAAATGCTGGGTGGCGTGATAGGGGGACTTAGTGTTTATTTGGGTTGGGATTCCACCTGGTTCCGTTTGGCTCTTGTTTTTTGCGCAATCTTTGGTTTCAAGTTCTTGATCCCTATCTATATCATTTGCTGGATAGTGATTCCCGAAGCTCGTACGGCGGCTGAAAAGTTGAATATGCGCGGCGAAGCTGTTACGGTAGAGAATATTGGAAAGACTGTAACTGATGGTTTTGAGAGAGTTACCAATAATGTAAACGATTATATGAAGTCTGATAAACCTCGTACTTCTATGCAAAGGACTGGTGATACATTATTAATGATTGTCGGTTGGTTCCTGAAGATTTGTCTGGTTATTGTGGCTATCATTTGCAGCCCGGTACTGTTTGTTTTCGGTATTGTATTTGTAGCTTTGCTCTTTGCCGCTATTGCAGTTGCTATTGGTGGTGGTGCGGCGTTGATGTCTTGGTTCCCGGCTATTGATTTTGTATTACCTACATCTCCTTTGTCAGCCATCGTACTATATATTGCAGGTATCCTCGTAGTGGGTATTCCTCTGGTTAGCCTTGTTTTCGCAATCTTTCGTCCGGTATTCAATTGGCAACCTATGGTTTCCGGGTTGAAGTGGACATTGCTTATTCTTTGGATTGTTAGTGCTACCATCTTCTTTATCTGCTATACCATGCAAGGATTTACATTCCCGGAATTGCTGATGCGAGGGTAACAGATTGTTATTTTAGTTTTTCTGGGGGCTTGGAGATATTTTAAAGAATATCTCCAAGCTATTTTTAATTAACCATGTGGATCAGGAGTTGAATCCTGTTCATTATTTATCGGATATGAACAAAATGTGATAAGGTGGTAGGGTGATAAAGTGATAACGGGATAACACTCTGTAATATATAGCGCAGCCACTTTATCCACCCTGTTACCTTACCGCCTTACCACTCCTTTATTCCTTCTGCACCGATTAAATTCAACTCCAGATTCGCATTAGCCATAAATATAAAATGCGGAAGTTTCATTAATTGAAGCTTCCGCATTTATTTTGCTAATATTTAAAGTTTATTTCTTCATTCTTAGTACTCTAATTCCCGTCCAATTTTTGTTTTTCTGTAACATCTGCCCCAAGGTCACTTTAGAAATAACCACTTTCTTCTCTTTGGAAGAAGCATGCAGCAGACTTAGTTTGCCGTTTACATAGAAAGCAATACCCATATGAGCTACATCCAATCCCGGGGTATTTGTAGTGATAGCAATGATGTCACCATTCTTTATCCAAGGCAGACCGTCGAATGGTAGTTTATCTTTGGGGACATAATGAAATTCCTGACCATTCAATGACTTTTCTATTTCTTTCATCTTTGTTACGTTCCCCGGAGAGTTACTTAACTGCTTGTACAGTTCTGGATGAGAAGACATGTAGGAAAGAGAAACTTGCTGTATATAAGGACTGTTAGCTGTTGTTACGTCTTCCAGGAAACCGTTACGAACACCATTGTTTACCCAATCTGCAATGTAGTGCAGGCGGGAAGTATAACCGTTTATCTTTCCGTCACGATAGCGGATCATCTGAAGTTTATCAGCGAAATCACCTTCGGCTATCTGACCGTCTTCGGTAGGAGAGAGGGCCATAGCAAGAGTATATTCTACGAAAGTAGTACAATCTACTTCATCACAATTGATGATAAGCTCTTCTTCGCCATCAGTCGCTTCCAGTGTATGTGCCACGTAAGGAATATCCAGAAAATTTATTCCATTATTCAGCATGGCGTTGTTTTTTTCATCAGTCTGAGCACTGACAGTAGCTACACAAAGCGCACTGAACAGGAGGGTAGTAATCATTGTTTTCATTGTTCTTTCGTTTATTAATATAAATAAAAAAGGATGTCGCAAAAGTACGACATCCTTTTCATTAATCCTTAATTTGGACAGATTAAATTTAATATTGATAGATTAAATTTTTGTAATCCGCCTTTTTGTCAAATGGTACGATGGAGAAACCATATTCAATGGCATTTTCTACACCGGGCCGAATCAGATACGGTTCGTGTGCTATAGCTCCCCAACTGTTATCACCACCTACACCCATCATACGATAGTCGATAAACATATCTACCTGTTTCACGGGTTGTGGGTCGGTGAGATGACGATGATTTGTTTCGTTGGTACGTGGGGCACCATTGTCGATGGTTTCGCCGCTATCCAGACTTCCAAGCAGATAGTTGGAAGCATTCAGTTCAAACGTACGGTCGGCAATGAAGAGCAAACCGGCTTTTTGCTTAGTGGTGAGCGCACACCAATAAATATCCGTACGATGCTCGTTTTCTTGCGGACGGATGTACGGTTCGTACAAGTCCTTTATCGGAGTAGTATATTCTCCGATAAACTGCGAAGTGCGACGATCACGGTAGTTTTCTTCCGGACCACGACCATAGTAAGTAAGGTCGTTTAATATTTCCGATAATTGCATACGCAAACCTACACGGGGTATCATCGGAGTTTCCGTACCTTCGGCTACAAAGCGATTATCCACTTTGATAATGCCATTGGCAAATACCTTATAGGTAATTTCCCACTGTGCATCTACCTGCGGAAAACGATATGTAACCTTTACAATAGACTTGCCGCCATCTTTAGAAACATTGAACGATTCTGCCTTAGGTGCCTGGTAACTGGCCTCGCGCCATGCTTTCAAGCGAGTGGGAAGTTTTGCTCCGTAATCATTATCGGTAGGTGCACGCCAGAAGAAAGGTTGCGGACCTTGACCGTTATGGATATACTCTTGCTTCTTATAGATATAAGAGGTCAGCAAGCCGCTTTGTTTATCAAATGTAGCCTTGAAATCATCACCGCTGAAAACAACCTGTGAAAAGACTTCATCTACTTTCGCGGGATCCATACGTACCACTTCTTTCTTAAAGAACGGGTGAACATAAGTTTGTTCACGAGCAATTACTGTACCAACCGGTAAGAAAGGTTCTGCATTACGTATGGTTGCATAGAACTCGATGCGTACATCTCCCGTAGTATTCTTTTCTTTAGGAATACCTTGCAGGAATGCACTGGTAGCTGTCTTACCCGGAGCAGCATTGATATTATCCATCTGACCTTTATAAATCTCTTTTCCATGATCGCGAACGACATAATGGAAATCATATTTATTCAGATCAGTAAATGAGAAGTCATTGCGTATCTGCACCGTGCAGGTTTGCGGATCGAACTTAATGAATTTTATGTTCTGATAAACCTTACCCATTTCAATAGTCTGGGGCTTTATACTGCGGTCGGGATAAACTACACCATTGATGCAGAAGTTGCCATCGGAAGGAGTTCCGGTATCGCCATAGTCACCACCATAATTCCAATATTTGCGTCCGTCACTGGTTTTGGCGGCAAAGCCTTGATCTACCCAGTCCCAGATGCAACCACCCTGTAATATCGGATATTTCTCAATCACATCCCAATAATCCTGGAAGTTTCCAAGACTATTACCCATAGCATGAGCATATTCACACAGGATAAGCGGACGAGTCATTTCCTTATTCTGGGCATACTTTTCAATAGATTGGGGAGAAGAGTACATCGGACAATATATATCCGTATTCCATTCTAATCCGGCACGTTCGTACTGGATAGGACGGCTATCGAGCATCTTCAGACTATTATAGGTAACGTAGAAGTTCAGTCCGTTTCCAGCTTCATTACCCAGTGACCAGATGATTACAGACGGATGGTTCTTATCGCGTTCGTACATATTCATGGTACGGTCGAGGTGAGCATTCATGAATAACGGATTGTTACCCAAAGTACCACCTACATTGAGGTTATAACCCATACCGTGGCTTTCAATATTTGCTTCATCAATTACGTATATACCATATTGGTCGCAAAGTTCGTAGAAACGTTCCTGTTGCGGGTAGTGGCAAGTACGTACGGTGTTCACATTATATTTTTTCCAGAGTTCGAAATCCTTGATCATAAGATCTTCCGGAACGTAATGTCCTGTGTATTCATTATGCTCATGTATATTCACACCTTTCACAAGGATAGGCACGCCATTCACAAGCAGTTGCTTATCCTTAATCTCTATCGTGCGGAAACCTACCTTGCAACTGGTGGCTTCTATTATTTCGCCATTGGTGCGCTTCAGGCTGATGACGAGTGTATAAAGATTAGGTGTTTCAGCCGTCCAATGCTTTACACCACGGAGGGTTTTCTTCGTGAATTCTACTTCGGTCTGATCACCTTCCACACGGGTAGAGGACTGGGTTACTTGCTGATCCTGGTCATCGAGTAAACGATAGGAAACTACATAAGGAGACTTTATATCACTTTCGTTCGTAAGCTTCACTTTCAGTTGCAGGATACCGTCCTTGTAATAAGTATCCAACGGAGTCTCTACCTTGAAATCTGCAATATGAATTTTGGGCGTGGCATAGAGATAGATATCGCGCTCTATACCGCTGATGCGCCAAAAGTCCTGACATTCCAGATAATTGGCATCCGAGAAACGGTGTACCTGAATGGCAATCATATTCTTACCTTTTTTGATCATGGCGGTAACGTTGAAGCGGGCAGGAGTTTTAGCATCCTTGCTCATACCTACAAACTTGCCATTCATGTAATAGAAAGCAGCACCGCGTACACCGTCCGCACTGAGGAAGATTTCTTTTCCATCCCAGTCATTACCTACAACGAAATCACGGCGATATGTTCCTGTCGGATTCCAGTCTTTGGGTACATAAGGCGGATTAGGCTTGTCCCAATAAGGTTCGTAACCCTTAGAACAGAACTCGTAAGGCTGGTTGACGTAGATCGGAGTACCGAAGCCCTGCAGCTCCCAGTTACCCGGCACATTGATGTCCGGCCAACGGTTCACATCAGTACGCACATTCATGAAGTCTGTGGGACGGTCGGCAAAGTTTTCCACATAGTTGAACTTCCATTTCCCGTTGAGGGATAGGCGGCTGGCTCCGTTCGTCCGGTCGTTGACGATAGCATCTTCTTCGGTGGCATAAGAAGTGAATGTACTTCGGGGAGCCTCTTTGTTGATACTGGTCAACTTCGGATTGGTCAACTGGTCGTAACGGTCTTCCTGTGCCTGAAGGGCGAGGGGTAGTAATACGAGACAGGTGATAAAAGTCAATTTTTTCATGAGTTGATATATTAGTTATTTTTCTCGAATTTCACCCCGTCACGCAACCACTTCTCCAGTTCTTCTGTCCACTGGCGTTTGTAAGTGAAGTTATCGCGAAAGCCCCAGCCATGTCCGCCAATGGGGTAGATGTGCATGGATACGGGAACTTTCTGTTGGTTGAGAGCAAGAAAGTAGCCGATACTATTCATGGGTGGCACAGCGCCATCATCAGCAGAAAGTACGATGAAAGCTTGTGGAGAGCGGGGAGATACACGACGTTCCAGAGAATACGCATCTTCCAGTTCCTTGGTCGGGTTGTCGCCAAGAAGGTTCTTGCGGGAACCTCCATGGGTGATACCCGGTACCATAGAGATTACCGGATAAAGCAATATCTGAAAGTCTGGACGCGTTTCATCGCTACTGTAAAGTGTAGAGAGAGAAGCTGGCCCGCATGATGGAGCTGGAGCCCCCTGCCGATGCACCCATAACGCCTACCTGATTCGGATTGATACCCCATTCTTTGGCATGCTGGCGAATAATGCGGATGGCCTGTTCTGCATCTGAGAGGGGCACTTCGCGATTTCCGTTCGGCATACGATATTTCAGGACGGCATACGTGATTCCCTGTGTGTTGAACCAGGATGCCATGTCATGGCCTTCGTGATTCATTGCCAGGCGGGCATATCCGCCGCCCGGACACATCAAGATAGTCATGCCGTTTGGCTTTGCCGGACGATAAACCGTGATGGTGGGATTAATGACGTTAGCCACACGGCCGCCGTTCAAGTCTTCCTGATCTCCTGTCAGGCCATTCGTATTAGGAGCACCATTGGGCCACAAGGGTATCTCAACGGGCTTCTGAGCAGATAGCAGAGTTGATATAAACAGTGCTGTAATGAATAAAATTGTTCTCATTATATTTCTATTATTTGGTTTTCATTGAAGCTTTAATGAAGTAAATTATCAGTAATGCGTATGCACCCAATGCTAGTACCTCGGACCATGTATTGTTTACCCAGGCGTCGTTCACCAGATTGATGCCACCGAAACGCATTGCTGCACTGACTACACCCATAAGCGCACCACCGGCAATGAAACCGGATGCCAGCAACGTACCTTTTTCACCGCGTTCAGTATTAAGGGCGGCATCTTTGCTGCGGCTTGTCACATACCAGTTGATGGCACCACCCACTACAAGAGGAATGTTCAGTTGTAACGGAATGAACATACCCAATGCAAATGCCAATGCGGGAATCTTGAATGCATTCAGTACGATAGCCAGTACTGCACCAATGCCGTAAAGCAACCAGGGGGCACCCACGCCATTCATTAACGGTTCAATAACTGCCGCCATCGCATTAGCTTGCGGAGCAGCCAGTTGTCCGCTGGTAAATCCGTATGTCTTATTCAGGATAATCATTACACCACCTACGGTTGCAGCTGAAACAATCGTTCCAAGAAACTTCCAGGCTTCCTGTTTAGCGGGTGTACTGCCCAACCAATAACCGATTTTCAAGTCAGTAATGAAACCACCTGCCATAGACAGTGCCGTACACACAACGCCACCCATTACCAATGCGGCTACCATTCCCTCCGGACCTTTCAAGCCAACAGATACCATCACTACCGATGCCAGAATCAATGTCATCAGCGTCATGCCGGAAACCGGGTTCGTACCTACGATTGCAATGGCATTGGCAGCCACAGTCGTAAACAGGAAAGCGATACCTGCCACCAGCAGAATAGCTACCACAGTATGCAGCAAACTGCCTTGCATCACATCGAAGTAGAAGAATAAGAATACCAGCAACAGTGTTATAATAGAACCGATAGCGATAATCTTCATCGAAATATCACGTTGAGTGCGCTTCATGCTGGCTTCTACATTGGATTTTCCACCCATCTCCTTAGCTGCCAGTCCTACGGCACTTTTGATGATACCCCATGACTTGATGATACCGATGATACCTGCCATAGCAATACCGCCGATACCGATGCTCTTGGCATAATAATTGAAGATTTCTTCGGGAGCCATGCTGCCTACGGTAGCCACAATTGACGGATTCCACTGGTTCAGCACGCTGTCGCCCCAGATCATGGACATTCCCGGAATGATAATCCACCATACAGCCAGTGAACCGGCACAAATGATAGAAGCATATTTTAGTCCCACAATATAGCCACGTTATCGATCGGCCGGGTATTTAAAGCCGGCAAGATGAAAAATGACCGTGACAAATATTTAAACAGTCGGGCTCGTTTCCAGCGCAATGGCTCAAAAAGTGCCAAACAGGCACTTCGAAAAGCTTCCGGCCGGGAGAAACGACATGTGAGACAGATTAATAATGAAGTAAGTAGTATTGTTGTGGCAGAAGCGATAGCCAGGGGGAAGCGTGTGATTGTGCTTGAAGATCTCACGCATATCCGTTCACGGATAAGAGCGGGCATAAAAGTCCGGTCTCGTCTGCACCGTTGGCCATTCAGGGAGCTGCAACAGATGATAGTGGATAAAGCCGTTCGGAACGGGATCGAGGTGATATTTGTAGATCCCCACTATACTTCCCAAATCTGCTCACATTGCGGTGCCATTGGTAGCAGGCAGAAGCACCGATTTGTTTGCAAGAACTGTGGTAACCGTGCGCACAGTGACATCAATGCAAGTCAGAATCTGCAAGGTCTGGGCTATCAGCTGATAACCCAGGGGCTGGTGTAAACAAGCCCTGATGTTGTCCAACGGCTTCGGCTGCGACAATAAAGCTTTCGACTTTAGTCGAGAGTTGTTTACACTCGCTGATTGCGTTCTGCAGGGCACGCAGACCCCGGATGAGCGAAGCGCTAAACGCCAGCAGCGTGTGCCCGAGACTGGTGGGCTGAGCTGCCACACCGTTCGTGTAACTCGGCAGAATCGTGTCACGATGCATGCGGGCGAGCTCAAGCAGCTGTCCGATCACGTCACAAAGAGTCTGACTGACGGCAATGGCACCGTCTCTGTAGATTGCGGTACGAAGCGTCGAGAGAATGTCCTGACTCGAACGTCCTACGTGCATCGCCGAGTAGGCGGAACCGGTCACCTTAAGGAACATCGGTTCCCAGTCTATATACCGTGTCACTCGAGCGTCAGGGTCGGCATCACCCTGCGCCTGTACGTCGGCAATGCCTTTAAGGGCGGTCTTTACAAAATCAGTGCTGAACTGACCATGCTCCAGACCGACAAGTAGTCGTTCGGCGAAGTCTGATTAACGAAAGCTGCCCGGTCGGCGGAAGGCCGGACCGGGCAGTCAGACGGTTAAGGAAGTGTGTTTAGCGGATGATCAGGAGCGGCTTTTCGCAAAGCGCACCGACACGCAGCGTGGTGGAGCCAAGGAACATCGAGGTGAAGTTGCCGTAGCCGTGAGAGCCCATCACCAGCAGGTCAAGGCTGTTTTCCTCAAGATAGCCGACGATTTCCTCGGCCGGACTGCCGGCAAGGCAGGCACGGATGTAGGGAACGCCTTTACTCTTGAGAAGAGCCTCCACGGGGCCCACAAACTCGTTCCAGTCGTCCTCGTAAATCTTCAGGTTTTCCGCACTCGAGGCGCGCACAGCGCTGCCGGTAATGGTGGGCAGCACTGCCGAGGAGATGTTGTCGGCCACATAGATCAGATGCACCTGGGCGGCATCACCGAAGAGCTCCGGATGGTTGACGACAAACTCGGCGGCACGGAAGCCGTACTCGGAGCCGTCCACGGCAATACCGATCTTGAGCGGACGGTCAACAGGAGGCGTCTCACCGCGCAGCAGCATGACCGGCGTTTTGGTTTCGGCAAGCAGCCCGCGAGAGACAGAGCCGAGCAGCCAGCTCTTGACGTTGTGCATGCCGCGGGCGCCCATCACAATCAGATCCGGCAGGCGGGCCTTCACATGCTGTGTGAGCGAGTCGACCGGGTCACCGATGAGTGTCGTGACTGAGGTGTGCACGTCGTCTCCGGTGAGTTCAATCACCGGATCGAGCACGTTTTTGGCTTCCTCTTCCACATAGATGTGAATCTGCTCATCAGTCAGATAGCGCGCCAGATTCAGCGAGAGCGCTTTAACAACAGTGACAAATTCGATGTCCGAGCCTTTGCGCAGGGTCGGGTTGGCTAGCACATATTTAACGGCCTGCAGACTGTGGGCGGAGTTGTCAACGGGAACGAGAATACGCATAAGGTGCCTCCTTGCAGTGTTGGTCGAAGGAAGGCCGGAGAAGTGAATTAGGCTGGTCTCTGCGCAATAGAGAGCACATACACTGGCGGTCTTCTTATACTTCCATCCTAGCGCTTTTCAGGGTGTTTTGCCACTGCAAAGCGGACTTTCGGGGTGGATCAGAAAACTGCGTTTTCAGTGGAGGTGCCGTTCCGGATCAGCCATCGAGCAGGTGCGTGAGACTGATTTTGACGGGGGTGGTATCCGTGAAGGTGAGGGCGTCGCCCTTTGTGAGTTTTCCGTCATCACACAGCCAGTCAGAGAGCACAATACGGGTGCCCGCACTCGCGCGTTCATCGCCGGAGAAGACGGTCGGTGTGGTGCTGAGCGGATGGATGGCAGGCCGGTGGGTGTGTCCGTGAATCACAAGTGAGGAGCCAAAGTGCTTTGCGTCGGCAAGCACAGCCGCGGGCGTGACGTCAAGAACCTCCCAGTCACCCTTTCGGGTATGAGCGGATTTGGCGGCCCGTGAGCGGTTTTTCGCATCTGCTGCTACGCGGCGCCTCACCCAGAGCGGGAGGTTGAGCAGGGCGAGCTGAATGAACGGGCGGCGCAGTCTGGCACGCACCGTCTGGTAGCGCAAATCGCTCGTGCACCAGCGATCTCCGTGAGAGAGCAGGGCACGGGTTTCTGCCGCGCCGATGGTGGCGATGACGGGATCGGCAAGCAGCATGGCGCCCACTTCGCGGGCAAAACGCGCCCCGATGAGAAAATCTCTGTTGCCCTGCATAAGATAGAGTCGCCGGCCGGTGGAGAAGCGCCGCAGCGCATCGCGCACCTCAGCGAGATCCGCGCTGGTGTCGTCGCCGAGCCAGGCGTCAAACAGGTCGCCCAGTATCACGAGTTCCTTCTTGCCTTTGAGCTCACCGGCAGTGTCAAACGCCTTCAGAAAGGCGAGAAAAGCCCGGGTGAGCGCCGGCGCCTCTTTGCTGAGGTGCAGATCGGCGATAAACACCGGGTTGACCAGATGAACGGAAAATGCCGCCGCTTCAGAAACAGGGGCTCGAAAAAAGGGCATAGCGCAGATGAGCGAAAGGAAAGGTTAATCACGCAGAATAGAAGAATACCACGCGCAGGCGCTCAAATACGTGACTTTTCGTTATTCGGGGCGGGCAAAAAAAAGGCGCCCGTGCGGACACGCATGCCCGGCACAGACGCCTGCGGGTGGTTCGGACCGGAAGGCGATCAGTCGACAAGTTCAGCAACGGCCTCAATCTCCACAAGGCAGCCAAAGTGCAGGCTGGTCGTGGAAACAATCACACGGGCGGGTTTATGTTCGCCGAAAAATGCTGCATACACCTCGTTGATCGGTCCCCAGTTCTCGACGCTCGGCGTGTAGATGCGGCACATGACCACCTGATCGCGGCGCGCACCGGCGGCCTTGAGCACACGGTCAACATTGTTGAGTGCGAGCCGGGTGTGTTCGCGGATGTCCCCGGTACACACCTCGCGGGTATCCGGGTCAATCGAGAGCTGTCCGGAGATATAGAGCATGCCGCCGGAGATAATGCCCGGTGTGTAGTGACCGGGGTTGTTGCCTTTAAAGTCAGCCTGAATGAATTTCATAAGGGAGTGATCAGTAAATTACGTTACGGGGATTCGCTGCTGCTCGCTGCCGGAGAGCGCCCCGGACGGGTCTGCGGGTAAAAAGCGGATCGGGATAGAGAGAATTTTATATTAAACGTAGAAAAAATTCCATAAAATACTACTTTTGGAGTAACGTGTTTAGGACGAGTTCACGGTGGTCTGCAGTGCGCAAAACTACTAAGATGGTGGTTTTTACACTAAAAACACAAGCGTTCTTCGGACAGAAAAAATGGCAATGAATCATCGCGTCGCGGCCGGCATCGGACTGATCTCTCTGGCGGGTATTCTCTGGAGGGCGATGGGCACGGCTGTGCAGTTTCTCTTTCAGGTCGCGCACGGCTTCAACCCGCTTGACCTGGTGGCGCTGCGACAGATCTGCGCAGGCACACTTTTTGTGTGTGCAGCCTTCTGTGTGCAGCCCCGGAAAATGCTTGCGGTATTCAGAACCCGGCGCCTTCTGCTGGATGTGTTTTTCAGCGGTGTGCTGATCTTCACCACCCACTTCTGCTTTTTTGCCGCCATTTTTTATTCGAACGCCGGCACGGGCGCTGTGTTTCTGACACTGGTGCCGCTGCTGTGTGCCGCCTGGCTTGCGCTCACAAAAAAGGAGCCGATCACCCGGGTGGAGATGATCTGTTCGGTGCTTGCCATCGCAGGCGTGACGCTGATTGTCACCGACGGCGATCTGGGCAGTCTGCAGTTCTCGCCGCTCGCGATTGTGTTCGGGCTTGGCTCGGCAGTGCTTGCTGCCACGTATAACATTCAGCCGCTGCGAGCTATCCGTGAGGTGGGCGTCGTGCCGGTGCTCTCCTGGGGCATGCTCACGGGCGGGTTCTGCGGTCTGATTGTCGCGCATCCGTTTTCGATGCCTGTGGACTGGAGCCTGACGAGTGTCAGTATTTTCGGTTTTATTGTTGTGTTCGGAACGGTGTTCGCCTTCTGGGCCTTTATGGAGGGGTTGCGCAGGATTTCACCGGTGATCGCCGCGCTGCTCAACTGTCTTGAGCCACTCTCGGCGTTTCTCTTTTCAGTGCTCCTGCTCAACGATGTGCTGGGCGGCTGGCAGATACTCGGCATCGCGCTGGTGCTGGCCAACGTGTGTCTGCTCGCGCTCTCAAAGCTTAAGAGTGCGGAGTGATCCGGACACCGGCCCGGACGGCTTCCGCTAGAATAAAGTCAATTTGAATAAATAACTATCACCAAGAGGAGATCCGGCAGATGTATGGTCGTGATGTACGCTACGGCGGTTTAGTTGGGTGTGATCTGGAGGATATTCATGTCCCCACACCGAGTCTGATCATTGATCAGGTCAAGCTGATTGACAACTGCGAGCGTGCCAAGCGCCGTGCCGAGGAGCTCGGTGTGACGCTGCGCCCGCATCTGAAAACGCACAAGTCGATTGAAGTCGCCCGTGCGCAGATGCTCTCCGAAAAGGGGCCCGCCACCGTTTCCACCATGACCGAGGCCCGCTATTTTGCGGCCAACGGGGTGATGGATCTGATTTACGCTGTGGGCATCTCGCCGCAGAAGCTCCCGATTGTCTCGGAGATCCGCGACACGGGGGTGGACCTGAAGATTGTGCTCGACAGTGTCGAGGCCGCCCTTTTTGTCTCCAAATTCTGCCGCCAGTATTCGGTGTTTATTCCCTGCCTGATTGAAATCGACTGCGACGGTCACCGCTCCGGCCTCAAGCCCAACGATCCCACGATCGTTGAGGTGGCCCGTGCCATGACTGACGGGGCGGTGCTGCGCGGTGTGATCACACACGCGGGCGAGTCGTATTCCGCGCTCACCCCCGCACTCATGCGCGTGGCGGCCCAGAACGAGGCCAAGGCTGCCGTGCAGGCCGCCGAAATGCTGCGCGAGGCAGGGTATCGCTGTGAAATCGTTTCCACCGGTTCAAGCCCCACGTTCTTCTCGCTTGACAAGGCCGAAGGGGTTACTGAAATGCGCGCCGGCGTGTATGTGATGGGGGATCTGTTCATGTCCAACCTCGGCGTTGTGCGCATCGATCAGATCGCCGCCACGGTGCTCACCACCGTGATCGGTCATCAGCGCGAGAAAGGGCAGGTTATCTGTGATGCGGGCTGGTGCTCTCTGAGTCAGGACCGCGGCACGCGCAATCAGGCAATCGACTACGGTTACGGTCTGGTGTGCGACGTCAAGGGGGTGCCGCTGCGCAATCATGAGGTTCGTGTGGTGGCCGCCAATCAGGAGCACGGCATCATTCAGGCTGTCTCCGGCGAGCCGCTGCGTCCCGAGGACTTCCCGATCGGTACACGCCTGCGCATCATGCCTAACCATGTCTGCGCGACGATGGCCATGCACCACAAGCTCTTTTTCATCGGTACGGACGGGGAGATTTTCCGCCAGACGGCGCGTGCGCACGGCTGGGAATAAAAACAAATCGCGGGAAGCTTCCTTCTGAAGACTTCCTGCAACTGTTGCGAAGCGGTTCTGACAGTGTGTCGGACCGCTTTATTTTTCTGGATGGCTGGTCAGTGAAAAGGCGCTCGAGCGGACTGATGAATCAGTCAAGGTCAACAAGCAGATCCTTGTTGACATAGGACTTGAGAACCGTGATCACACGCCAGAGCGTTTCAGCAGCAACGCTTGAATCGCCGCCTTCAATCTTACGGTAGGTTGAAAGGGACGTTCCCACAATGTCGGCCATCTCAGTCTGGGTAAAACCGACTTCGCGACGGGCATTCGCAATGCGGGCAGCCAAAGAAGTGAAGTAGCGGTGAGAAGCTTCTCCGTGGTTAAAACGAGCGGACATGTTTGACTCCAAGAACTTAGTCAGACGTTAACAGGTGCCCTGAAAAAAGGGACGGGCAAATCGGGCGACTTAAACACAGTTCTGCGGCGGCGGACAATCCTCAGTCTGAGCACCTCTTCAGTATTGAGTGAAGCAGTTCAGGGCGGATGACCCTGTGGGAGAGGCAGCACGACCCGCTGTCGCGGTTGCGTTTGTGTCTGAGGAAATTATGTAAAAAGCAGCGGGAAAAATCAAATCACTGCGTCAAAAAATCGTCATAAGTGACATAATCAATTCTGTTCAAATACTTTAAATCACAACTATATATTGAGACAGTGTCATATTTGTTATTTAAGATCAGTTCACTTACAATATATTTGATTGCTTATAAAACAACCCCTTTGTTACATTTCAGAAAGATAGACGTATTTTAGAAAACGCATTTTCACTGGTGTTTCTGACGAATGTTTCCCCGTGATGTCAACGGGCGTATTACACGTGTATAGCGTCCTTGCTAGGCGTGACGGGCGCAATTTGCAGGGTACATCACAGGATACCGCCTCGCGCAGGGTGGTCCACTTTCTGAAGATTCAGGGAAATGATAATACTGAAAGTATAAGTAATTAATATCATATGTTAATTATTAAATAAAATTAATAAAAATTAACGAAAATATTACTTAACAGCGTGTAAATATATTAAAATAACTAACTTATCTAATATATAAAATTTAAATTACCCCACCACACTGAATTCTTGCGAATCGCGACAATTTTTAAATAGACATTAAATTTTATTTGATTTCAAAAGAATTATGAAAACTTTGAAATTAAGAATAGAATCTGACAATGGTGACAAAACCGGAGCAAAACGACGGGGCTGCTCAAAACGACTGTAGTATAGGCGGTTACAGAAGGTCGCCTTCAAAACCGTCGGAAAAGAGGCTAAAAATGGTTTCCTCCGATATTTTCCGGTGATTTAAAAAGAGCTTTGGTTATAAAAAAGTGTGTAAATAAATGTAAATTCGCGAGCGTGTGAAAGGGTTTTGACGTTAGTAGGGCTTCCTAACCGACGGAGCGGCAGGTAAGTACCCACGGCTCAATCCCTAGTGCTATAATGGGTGATTGAGAGTCATGCTCATTTTTGAAAATGGAATAGGGGTTTACCCTAATACACTCTTCAATTCTGATTTGAGGTGGGGTTCATTATTTATAGGGTAGGGAGTTTATATTAATTCGATTGCATGAAGGCGTTTTCTATTTAAAAATGCGTTTTAATAAAAAATTAAATAGTCAAACCGGTACGCAAAAGGGCGCCCGCCCGATCGTATTGTCGTGAAAGTTCGCACCGCACGCGTGTTTCCGTGAAACGCACTGCGAAGCACTCGCCGTTTTCCCCGCAGGCGAGGCCACGGGCGCTCCGGAGGCGAATGAAGGGTTCGCAGAATCGGGTTGAAAAAGGTGTCTCAAAGCAAACGATTCTCTAAGAGGCGTTTATCGTGAGTTACGAAATAAAGCTGTGCCGGTTTTCTGTAGAAATAAAGCTGTTGAAATAAAGCGGTTCGCGGCCGGCAGCAGCGCGTGGCGCACCGGCAGGCATCCCGGTCACCCGCACTGTCTGTACAGAGTGGTATAACGCGGCCTTAGCCGGATTAAATAAAACGCCTGTGCCGGAAGGAGAGAAGTGTGGAAGAGAAAATTTCACAGATTTTTACGCGCTCTGCGGCGCTGATGCCTGTAAACTTCACTTACCTTTGTTTGCGCTTCACAATATATAAACAGACAGGCAGACCTGAATGCAAGTACTCGACGAACGCTACACCTGCGCACTCGCGCTTCTCAATACCATTCTCGGCGGAAAGTGGAAACTGCGTATCCTCTGGCACATTCACCACGGCGATACCCGCTTTTCGATGCTCAAGCGCGGGATTGCGGGTATTTCCGAAAAGGTGCTCAGCGAACAGCTGCGTGAACTCGAGGCGCACGGCCTGATCACCCGCACGGTCGTCTCGCAGGTGCCCCCGCATGTGATCTACGGCATCAGCAGTCAGTGGCCGCAGCTCATACCGCTCATCAGCACAGCCTGCGACTTCTCGCGTGAATACGCCCGCGTACACCATATCGAACTCGAGAAATAGAGCCGGGCCGTCCCGTCGGGCGGCTTGCCTTATAATGGATTCACTTCTGCGTGCGGTGAATGCTGCACGCGCATTGATTAATTATCTGTAGTGTGGTGAACAGCGTGGAAAACAGACGAAAGTACGGTGCAACAGGCATCCGGTGGGTTGAACGTGCCATTGACGCAGTCACACTGGGCTACCCGATGGACAAGCTCCCCACTACGCCGATGCTCTTCAAGCAGTATCCCTTCCTGAAGGACTCCTTTGCCACGGTGGTTCTTCCCTGGAATACAAAAACCATCTCCATCCGGCTTGCCTTTGCCGACTGGCTGATTATCTGCCGCGGCGGCACGATCAAGACGCGGTTTGACTTTACCTATCGCCGCCGCCACTATAAGGGCGTGGTGACTTTCTCCCAGTACAACGTGCAGGTGCTCTGCGAGGACGGCGAGTCGCTCTTTGACGCCCATATCCGTCACGCCGACAACGTGGTGGGACCGCGTTTCGGCACCCAGGATCTGGCAGTGCTGGTTCTGCAGGGCGGTGTGCGCGGTACCGCGACTGACGAGGAGGAGGCCGAGCAGGTCGCCATCGCGCAGCGTGAGTACGAAGAGGAAATGGCCGATCCGAACCGCAAGATGACGCTCGGAGACCTGCCGCTCTGTGATGATCTGTACAGAGATCCGCCCAAACGCGGCAGCAAAGAGAAGACGGCGGCAGGCAAAGAGCCCAAAACCGGAAAATAGCCGCCAGAGAATGTCCCGGAGGCGCCGGGAGACGAACTAAGGCACAGCCGGCAGTCACGGTCTGTGCCTTTCTTTTATCGATTACCCTAGGTTTTGGCCGCTGCCGGAGAAAATCCTGTCGGAAATGCAGTCTGACGGCTAGAATAAAAGGATAACCACTTCAAAAATAAGAACCCGCACACTCACTTTGTGCACCGTCCGCCGGGCGCCAGGCCGCCTGCCGGCCGGCCCTCGCAGAGAAAGGAGACACTGTGGACAGACATCAGAATTCTCTGTCGGTGAGGCAGATGCCGCTGACAGATTTCTTCAGGACCTTCACCACGGGCGTGACGATCGCCCCCGATCAGCGCCCCTTCGTCTGGCGCGCCTCTGCGGTAGTGCGTTTCCTCACGCAGCTCACCGCCGGCACCCACCTCGGTACCGTGATTCTCGAGAAAACCCCCGACGGCTTTGTGCTGCTTGACGGGCAGCAGCGCCTCTGCTCGCTCCTGGTGTGGCTCTACACACACGAGCGCCGCGGAAAAGACGTGCGGGTGAAAATTCCCGACTGGCGTGTTCCCTCGAGCGAAACCCGTCAGACACTGCTCGCCGTGGCAGAGGCCACCCGCGCCAAAATGGATGCGATCCGTCTGCCGATGGACGAACTGACGATTGCGGTGCTTGTTGTTGAGAGCCGTGCCGAGGCGGCAGCGATCCGCCGCTCGCTCAACCAGAATCCGGATCTCGTGCGGGTGCCTGTGATGGCCGCGGACCGCCTCAAAGCGCACCACTACCGTGAGTACGTGCTCTACGGTGACGATGACAGGAGTCCGGAGAAAAAACTCTCGCGCTTTAACGCGTTCCTCGAGAAACTGGCCGGAAAGATTGCCGAGCGCGCTGCGGCTGCCGGGGCGTTCCCGCCCTCGAGAAAAGAGCATTTCCTCTGGCAGGGGCTCACACTGGAGAAATGGATTGCCGGCGATATCCGCCCCGACTGGGTGGTCACGCACGGTTTTGTTCAGCTCCTGCAGGCCGAACTCATGGGGCACACCGGTGCCATGGCCCGTCAGTACTGGCAGAACCAGTACCGGCTGCCGCTTGACGAGCAGACCGGGACCGGTCTGATGAGCGATCCGATCAGCCGGCTCAAGGGACAGCGTCAGACGTTTTATGACGATGATGACGAGTGGCATCCGTCGCTTGCCGAACGCTTCAAGAGCGGGGAGGGGTATTTTGAATTCCTCAAAAAGGCTTTTGAGCTGCAGGACGTGTTCCTGGAGGGCGTGAGTGTGCTCGAAGGCGAAAAGGCGCTCATTCCGCAGAGCAAGGTCAAGGATGATGAGCGAAGTCTGCTCACCGACCTCTGGTGCTCTGGATGCCGGCTCTTTGATGACTATGACGAACTGGTGGGCTTTACCGCCGAGGTGACCGACCAGAAGCAGACCATTGCCAACTTCTACCGTGAACCCTGGGTGGTGACCGCGTTTGCCGTGCTGCTTCGCACGCTCGACACGTACTACCCGGGCTGGAGTCTCAAGAAAAAGGCCACCCGCAAGACCGCCCGCGAACACCATGCCGAAGAGGACATGATGGCGCTGGAGATTCTCGTGGCTATGATGCTCGGCGCAGGCGCCAAGGCGCTTCGTGCGCAAGGCGGCAGCGAAGAGTGGGCGGTGATGCGTGCACTGCGTGCCGAGGACTGGTACAGCCTTCTGCCGCTGCACAGCAACGCCCGGGCCGCGCTCGACAGCTTTGCGTTCGTGGTGGCGCCCGATATGGTGAGCAAGGCCTTCTATGACTTTGCTTCAGGGAGAAAAGTGCGATGAGTGAAGGCAGGCAGATGATGACAGAAAACGAAGTGAAAAAAGACGCCGGCACAAAGAGCCGCACGCCTGAAATGACGCCCGAGATGCTCGCGCAGTTCGGCAAAAAGGCCAAAGAGAAAAAGGAAAAGCGCTCGCTCAAGGGCGACCGGCTTGATGCGCGCTCGCGCAGTGCCGGCAGCAGTGAGCTGATGAGCCTCGGAGAGTTTCTCAAACGCTTCCCCGAACCCGCCATTCCGATCTATCAGCGTGTCAACGGCTGGACGATGCGTCAGAAGACAACCTTCAGAGAGACGGTCGAGGCACTCTCGGCCGATCCGAAGGCCGCCCCGTTTTTCATCGGCACGGTGAGCGTGGCCACCTCGCGCACGGATGCCGGAGAGGAGCGGGTATTCGTGATTGACGGCCAGCAGCGCTTCATCACGCTCTCGGAACTGTTCCCGAAGGCTTTCCGGGTGGTGTGTGAAAACCGCCTCAGTACGGCGGTGACCGAGACGGCCGCCCCGCTTGAGGCAGGGGACCGTGCCGCGCTTGATGCGCTCTTTTCACGGATCGTTTTCGTGCTGCACAATTTCGGCGAGATTCCGCTCGAGGAGCAGATTCGCGCCTTTGATGAACTCAACCGCCACGAGGAGGCCTACCGTCTGGCGGACCGCTACCGTGCCAGTATGCTCAGTGCGCTGCGCCAGAAGGATCACGATCTCTTCTCGCGCGAGCTTGACCGCGCCTGGCGTCTCTCGACAGTGCTCTTCCGCCTTGCCAACCACGAGGACTACGAGCTCTCCTTTGACCTGAAGGATCAGGAAAAGCCTGCAGAGCGTCCTTCGCTCTTCAGACTGGCGAGCTCTGATGAGATCGCCGCACGCATTGCCCCTTCGGGCACGCCGCGTCCTTTTATTCCTGTGGAAAAGAGCCCGGATGTGGCACTCGAACCGCTCCCTGAGCCGCTGCCCGAGCCGAGTGAGGCTGAGCGCGAGGATGAGGAGCCGCTTGTGAGCGTGCGCGATGCCCTCTCACGCGAGCAGGGTATTCATGCGCAGATCATGGCGTTTCTTGAGGCGCTCGTGCCGGAGGCCGGGGCGCAGAACACCTCCGCCTTCCTCGGGAAGGACCGGATTTTTGCCGCAAGAAGCGAGCTCGATTTTGCCGAGCATCTCTCGACCAAAGCCAAATACTTTGCCTATCTCTGTTACCTGCGTCTTGCCAATCCCAACGGCCGTGTGCCGGTGGCCTGGGAGGATGCGTTCGGACGCACGCTCGCCGGCGGACTCGAAAAACTGCTGCCGGTGAGAGACACCGAGCCGCTCACCGAACGCGAGGCGCGCCGGGTGCTCAAGCGGCTGACGGCCAACAACGACTGGCTCGTGCAGCTGCTTGCCGCCTACCGCGGCCGGCTTGATGCCGCCCGCACGAAAGGTGCGCAGCCCGGGGCCGGGGAAACCTGGCTTGCCGTGATCCGGTTCCTTGGCGACGGCTGGCTGCAGCTCTCCGAGCGCGGTGAGACCACCTTTGCGCTGCAGATGATGGATGAGAGCGTGTACTTCACCCGCTCCCGCGCCTCTCAGCTCTGGCACACGCTCGAGACGTGGGCCGCGAAAAAGGACGGCGCCGATGAGACAGAACGCATGCTGATTCTGCGCGCAAGAGAGTGCGTGCTCTACCGTGCACTGATCTCGGATGCCGGGGCGCTTGAAAAACGCATCGCTCACGTGCTCGCACTCTTCAGAGAGGATCCGAGACTCGTGCGTGCGCCCAAGGATGAGAAAAAAGCGGCTCGCCGCATTGTGCGCTTTATGCGCGAGGCATTCGCCCGGCGTTCGCTTCCGGCGGCGGGCGGCGACGCCGTGGCGGCACGCTGGATCGCCAGAGATCTCTTTGAAGTGCAGGGGAAGGTGCCCTTTGCGAGCGTGGAAAAGCTCGCCAACACCATGCTCATGGACAAGGCCTCGGTGGAGCTGCTCGGGAGCATTCATCCCGACTTCAAGTGCACGATCCTCGAGGCGGGTCTACCGCAGTCGGTGCCCTGGCCCAATACCCTGCTCACAGCAGGTATCCAGAAGGTTTTCAGCGGCGCGAAAACCGCGGGCGAACTCGCTCTTGTGATTGACGTGCTAGAGCGCTTCTGGTCCGAGGGCTAATCGCTTCAGGTTCTTCTCTGCCGGCGGCATGCCTCCTTTTGTGAGGATGCCGCCGTTTTTTTGCGCACGGTGAAAAGTTCTTTCTAAGCCTTTGGTGGTAGAGCTCTTCTCTGCCATATGGGAGAGACGGGAGAAATAAAGTGAGTCGATGATACTGATTTAAGGTTTGTATAACCTAAGGTGTTTCTAATACAGAGACCTGAGACTGAATCTCTGTGAGCAAATGAGCTATGTTCCGCTTTAATGTCATCCTTTTTGCAACCCTGATTGTCTGCTACCTGATCGGCATCTGGGTTTTTCCCTTCCAGTTCACCTCCCGCGAGACACTGCACCAGATCTTCGTCGTCACCGGCGTCGCCGCCTGGTGGCTGATGGCCGAGTGCATGGTCATTGCCGCCCGTCCGCGCTGGCTTGAGTCGTTTTTCGGCGAGCCGCTCGACAAGCTCATGGGTGCGCACAAGGTGCTCGGCTGGTGGATGTCGTTTTTTGCACTGCTGCACTTTACGGCGCCGCTCTATGCGATGCTGCTGCCCACGATTCCCGTGCCGATGATGGAGGGCGGTCATGTGATGGACACGCTCTGGCAGAAGATCTGGATCATCTCGCATCCGGTCGGTGCGCTGCTCGGGATTTTCGCCTCGCTCTACATGCTCACGGTGGTCTGGCGCGACATGCGCTACCGCAAGGGCAAAATGAGCTGGGACCGCTGGGAGAAGGTGCACCGCATGTGGGCCTGGATTTTCCTTGCGCTCGCGCTGCACTGCACGCGACTCTTTAAAGAGACCGAAATGATCATGCCGCTCGGCTGGGTGAATCTCGTGATCACGATCATCGGCGTCTGGGCCGCGATCCGGATTCTGCGCCGCAAGCCCGGCACCGATCTGCGCAAAGAGGCCACGGTGGAAAAGGTTGAGACAAACGATGCGCTCATCCGTCTGACGGTCAGAAGCGATCTTGCTCAGGTCACAACGGCCGGTCAGTTCGCCTACCTCTCGTTCAAAGGCGATCGTGAGGATCCGCATCCCTTTACGGTTGCCGGGGTGAATGCCGCGAAAAACGAACTCTTTTTCTGGATCAAGAACGTGGGCGAATGGACGCAGTCCATCGTCGGGAAAAAGCAGGGCGACGGTATCGAAGTCGAAGGCCCGTGGGGGACGTTCCTGCCCTCGTTTGACAACACTGCTGACGCGCAGCTCTGGGTTGCGGGCGGCGTCGGGATCGCGCCTTTTATCGCCTGGATGGAACTCGCGGAAAAGCATGTGGCCGCTGGCGGCACGCTTCCCCCCGTGAAACTGGTCTGGTCGGTTCACGCTATCCGCGAGGAGGGCGGCGTGGAGCTCGTGCGCGATATGGCTGAGAAACTCGGCATTGACTTTGTGCTCTACGAATCCGGCGCGAAGAAGTGCCACATGAAGGGTGAAGAGGTCATTGAGGCGGCCCACCGGACAATGTCGGTGTGCGCCAATCCGCAGATGACCCGTGCGATGAAGGCTGCCTGGGTCGCAGTGAAAGGCTCGGAGAAGGGGTTCCACTCCGAAATCTACTAAGGCGCAGCGCTCTGCGGCCACTCAAAAAAACGGCTCCCGCCCGTGTGCGAAGGAGCCGTTTTTTTCCTCTCTCTACGATATCCGCCTGATGGAGCGGCACGGCGCGCTGTGATAGGCTTTGGAGAATTACGACTGTTATCCGAGAGAGGGGTTTCACTATGTCCGCTTCCGCCTTTTCCGCCAAACTCATGCTGCTCTCTGCGATGGGCATCTGGGGTTCGATCGGTGTGGTGCGCCACTACATTCCGATTGACTCCGCCCCGCTGGTGACGATGCGTGCGGTGATCGGGGCGCTGTGCATGGCGGCTTTTCTTCTGCTCACGGCCCGCCGACCCGACTGGAAGGGCATCCGGAAAAACGCCTGGATGCTCGCGTTCTCGGGTATGGCGGTCGGCATCAACTGGCTGCTGCTCTTTGAGGCCTACAAACACACAACGGTGGCTGTCGCGACCGTGTGCTACTACATGGCACCCATCATCGTGATGCTGCTATCGCCCGTGCTGCTTCATGAGGCGATCAGCCGGCAGAAGATGACCGGTATCCTCTCGGCCTTTCTCGGCATCGCCTGCATCTCGGGGCTCTTCAGCGCCGGGGCGGCCGGCGGGGCGACGCTCTCCGGTGTGCTCTACGGTCTGGGGGCGGCATTTTTCTACTCGACCCTTGTCTTTTTCAACAAGCGCATGGCGCCGATGGATCCGACGGCCAAAACCGGTGTGCAGCTCTTTTTCGCCGCAGCCGTTCTGATTCCGTATGTCTGGGCGGCGCCGCTCCCGCCGCTCTCGGTCTTCACGCCGACCGTCACAGCACTCGTGCTGGTGCTCGGCATCGTGCACACGGGGCTTGCGTGTTTTCTCTACTTCGGCTCCATGGATAAGCTCCCCGCCCAGACCGTGGCGCTCTACAGTTACCTCGACCCGATTCTGGCAGTCTTTTTCTCGGCGTTTCTCCTGCACGAGCCGCTCAATGCGATGACCGTCGCCGGGGCTGTGCTCGTGCTCGGCGGTGCCTTTATCGGGGAGTTTAAATTCTCCCGCCGCTAAAACCCTGTGCGGCAGCCGTTTAAGAGGCTCTCTGATACTGCCCGGCCGTATGCCGTGCGCCTTGGCTGGCGCGCTGCATGCGGCTTTTCTTTTGCCCGCGGCAGAAAAGGGCGGAAGAGGGTGTTTTAAAGATCAAAAAAGTATCCTTCTATCACGCCGGATGTGCTAGACTATCACTACTGCGAGTGCTCCGCACTGTGGCGCTCTCAACCGGGCTCCCGGCCACCCGCACCTGAACCGCCCGCTTAAACCGTATTTCCGACTGACTGACTATGATTCATACCGTCTACTCCAACACGTACGAAGTGTTGCGACTGGTGCTCCTCAACAATCTCGACGCCCTTAATCCCGATCCTGCGGCCGGTGTTTTCGCCTCCACGCCGGTGCTTGTGCCGAGCAATGCCGTCGCGGGTGACCTCTCGCGCGAGATTGCACGCGAGAAGGGGATTTTCGCGGGCTGGGACTTTATGACCCCCTCGGCCTGGATGGGCTTTTTCGCGAAAGCGCCGCTCGCCAACGTGGTCGGAAACGAGGCTGAGTGGATGATCTGGCGGATTCTGCGCGAAGACGGCCCGGGCAGCTTCCGTGAGGTGCCCGAGCACCGCCGTCTGCGGGTGTTTCTCACCGGCAAGAGCGATGAGGAGATCTATGCCTTCTCGCGGCGTGTGGCGGCACTCTTTGTGGTTTATGCGAGCTACCGTGCCGACTGGGTGCTGCGCTGGCTCGGCACCGGTGCCTCGGTGGTGGGGGATGCGCGGATCTGGCAGCGCGAGGAGGCTGCGCTCAGAACGAGCGAGGACTACCTCTGGCAGGTGCACCTCTGGGAGCGCCTGGCAGAAAATCCGCTCTGGCAGGGCAAGGGGTTTATGGAAAACTTTGTGGGCAATCTTGAGAAGCTCTCGCGCTCTGCGGGACCTGCCGAGACCTCCCGCACGGTGCCGCTTGTGCTCGAGGACGGCCGCACGATCCGGCTCCCGGGCACGCTGCACGTTTTTATGCCCTTTGTGATCCCGCCGCTCATGCTCCCCATTCTCAAGGCGCTGGCACTCTCCGGGCGTGACATCTGGTTTTATATTCTCAACCCCTCGGCCGAGTACTGGTTTGACAGTGTGAGCCGGCTCGGGGACGGCACCGGGGACATTCACCCGCTGCTCCTGTCGGATGCGGCAAGCATGCGCGCCAATATCGACCGCCTCTGGCAGTTCACACAGGAGCCCGACACGGCACCGCTGCTCGATGACAGAAGTGAGGCCGGCCTTGCACCGCGTCCCGCGCGCGAGGAGAAATTTGATGTCGCGCGCTTTAACGAGATCGCGCAGCGTCTGAGCATTGACGGGGATATCGCTGTCGAGCGCCAGAGCTACTACATTGAGCGCCGGGGCGGCACGCTGCTTAAACGTGTTCAGGACAGTCTGCTCAACAACTCTGATGACGATGTTGTGGGCAACGACGGCACGCTCGGGGCGGAGCACGACGACTCGATCCGCTTCTGGAACGCGCCGACGGAAATCCGTCAGTGGGAGGCGATTGCCGATGCGATTGAATCGCTTTTTGCCGCCGACCCTGATCTGAAGCCCTCGGACATTGCCGTGCTCACGCCTGATGTGGATCGTGCGGCGCCGCTTGTGGACAAGGTTTTCGGGTCGATTCCCGCCTCGCGCCGTTTTGCCTTCTCGATCAAGGGGCTGGCGCCGATCGCGAGCGAAGAGCTCGCCGGCGGGATCAGCGGTCTGGCGAACCTGATGACTTCACGCGCCTCACGGGAGGATTTTGAGGCCTGGCTTGCGCTGCCGCCGGTGGCGCGCCGGTTTTCACTCACGGCCGAGGACCTTCATGTGCTAGGCGACTGGCTGCGGGCCGCGGGTTACCGTGAGGGACTCTCGGATGAGCATCTCAAAGCACACTCGCCCGATGTGTTCGCCTTTGACACGGACATGTGCCTGATGCGGGCTGTCGAGCGGCTCACGCTCGGCTACACGCTCCCTGAAATTGAAGGCATGCCGCTGGGCGGCATTCTGCCCAAAACGGGCGACGAAACCTCGGGCTTTACCACGGTGGCTGACCGCCCCGATCTGCTCTCGACCCTGCGCACGCTCGCACTCAGGCTTGAAGACTGCCGGCAGATGACCGCCGGAGAGAAACCGGCCTCGGAATGGGCGGCGTGGCTGAATGTGGCGGCAAAGGAATTCTTTGACTCCCCGGTGATGCTTGCCGGGCTCAAGCGCTCGCTTGACGAACTCATGCATGAACTGAGCCTCGCCGCGACGACCGATGCGGAACGTCAGTCGGGGATTGTGCTCAGCTTCTCACTCTTTATGAAGGCGCTGCGCGCCAAACTCGATGTCCCGGCGGGCTCGGGGGACGCCGGCAGCGGCGTGACCGTCTGCCCGATGGAAATGCTGCGCGGCCTGCCGCGGCGGATTATCTTTATCGCCGGGCTCGATGCCGGGTGCGGCTTCCCCGGGGAGGTGAACCGTGAGGAGTTTGACCTGACGGCCTTTGCGCCGCGACGCGGTGACCGCGACAGCCGCCGTGACCGCCGCAATCTTTTCCTTGACTGTCTGCTCGCTGCCCGTGAGAAGTTCATCGTCACGTATGTCACCTCGAGTGAACTTGCCGAGGCGGCTGTGCTGCAGCCCTCGGTGGTGGTTCAGGAGATGCGCGACTGGCTGCTCGGGCTCGTGCCTGATGCCGCCGTGCGCGAGAGGGAGGCAGGTGCGCTCACGGAAATGCTGCCGCTTAACAGCTTCTCGGCGGAGAATTTCAGCCCGGTGCCTGCGCTCTGGCACTCGCACGACGGCGAGGTGCTCGATGCGGTGCGGGCGGTGCTCTCGGGCGCGCAGAGTGTGAATCCGCCCGCGGTCTTTGACAGCCCGGTGCCGCCTGCAACGGGTGTGCCGGCAGGCTGGACGCCCGATCAGGAGGGCGTACTCGAGCTGCCGCTTCCCTCGCTGGTGTCGTATTCGAAGGCGCCCGAGAAGTGGCTCGCCCGTGAGGCGGGCATAGCGGTGCTGCAAAACGCCGAGGCTGATGCCGATTCGATCTGGCCCTCGCAGGACGGCCTGCGCACCTGGTCGCTCAACCGCGCGGTGAGTGAGGCGGTCGAGAACGGTGAGGCGGGCTCGTCTCTGATTGCGCGCCGTGCGGCGGATCCCGCCGGCGGTGCCAGAAAGCTTCGCGAGTGGCTCGAGCTCGAACCCATCCGCGATACGCTCAATGTGCTCAGTGAGCTCGAGCTGCTGAAAAACACGTATGCACCCTGCGGCACGCGAGCGGTGTCGGTGCCGCTTTTTAACCGCAAAGTGATTGTCACGGGTACCATCGATGCGCTTTACCGGGATCCGGCCACGGGAGAGGAGCTGCTGCTTTACTTCAGCCCTTCGCGCCATCTCAAGCCCGGCCCTCTGTTTGACCTGGTGATGATGGCGGCAGCCGGGTCTGCAGCCGGACTGAGGCTCTTTAACCCGGCAGGGAACATCAGTCTTCCTGCGCTCGCGCAGCAGGAGGCCCTTGATGCGCTCGAGTATGCCGTGAGAAGCTTTCTCGGCGGCTGCCTCTCGCCCATGTCGGTTCCGCCCGACGCGCTCTACGAGGCGAGTCTGGAGATGGTCTTCGGACGGGAGCTCGGCAGCCTCAGTGAGGGTTTCGGCAGGAGTTTGCGCAGCGACGCACTCGCCGCGATTGCAGCCGGGAAGTGTTTCCCCGAGCTCTGGAAGGCGTGGTGGGACATGCTCGGTGCCCCGGCGCTCATCCGCGTTCCGTAAGCAGAGCTTCCCGCGTTAGGTAAGGCAACAGTTATGACAGTACAGAGTTTTGATGTGAGTACAGCCCCGCTCGGGCAGGTGACGCTGGTGGAGGCATCGGCAGGCACCGGGAAGACGTTTTCGATTAAGCACCTCGTGCTGCGTCTTATTGTCGAAGAGGGAATCGCGCTGGAGAAGATTCTGGTGATGACCTTCACGACCGCTGCGACGGCGGAGCTCAAACGCCGTATCGAGGAGCATCTGCGTGAGGCGCGTGATCTTGTGAAGGGAACGGCCGGCAAAGCCGATCCGCTGCTGCAGACGCAGCTCGGTCTCTGGGAAAGCGCCGGGCTCACGCGTGAGAGCGTGCTCGAGCGTCTTGAGGCGGCACTCGCCACCCTTGACCGTTCGAATATTCTGACGATTCACAGTTTCTGCCGCCGGATTTTCCAGCGCCGCGCGTTTTCCGCCTCCGCTCTTGACGAGGGGGAACTGATGACGGATACCGCCGGGCTCGCCGAACAGGTGGTGGAGGATTTTCTGCTCACCCGCATTCCCGACGAGATGCAGTCGGGCGGCAGAGGCGCGGTTTTCTTTCCCGGCGGCAAGCCCGTTTCCGCACAGGCTTTTGTGGCGCTTCTCAATAAGCTCGAGGAAAACCCCGAGGAACTGGTGCCGCGCGATATCGTTACAACGCCAGGCAGCCCCGAGGATGAACTCATCCGCCGCTTTCTCGCACTCTCGCCCGGCGCCTTTGAGGCGCTTAAAAAGGAAAAGGGACTCTACAGCTACAACGACATGGTCAAGCAGACCTGGTGCGTGGTGAGCGCACAGGGCAGCGGCGCACAGCAGAGTGCCCTTGCGCAGAGTTTCATCCGGGCCGTGCAGGAGGACTTTGAGGCGGTGCTCATTGACGAGTTTCAGGACACCGACCCTGTGCAGCTTGACCTCGTGGAGCGGCTCTTTTTCAGGGAGCTAGAGGCGGGG
>OGMW01000605.1_pt1 | contig 37441 bp, 21 predicted proteins | sample 1573281 | NCBI WGS metagenome assembly OGMW01 (sample SAMEA2581907, study PRJEB24529) | metagenome | biome: Human gut stool | place: China | collected 2011 | reverse complement strand
GGAACACACTGATGCCATTCTTTGCCAGCGCCTTGAAGATACGGTAGTTCACACCAATCACACCTACCATACCCAGCCCCTGCACAGTAATCAGACTGGTATCATTGATAGAAGAAATACCTTTAATCGCTTTTGTGCGCGGATCAGATACTTCCTGCTTGATAATCGTTCCTGTTCCTTCGGGATTGAATGTATTCTTTATTAAAATAGGAATATTCTTGTGGCAAACCGGATAAATAGTCGGCGGATATACTACCTTGGCACCGAAGTTACAAAGCTCCGTTGCCTCTACATAACTCAGTTCGTTAATGGTATAAGCGGTAGAAATCACACGCGGATCGGCAGTCATGAAACCATCCACGTCCGTCCAGATTTCCAATTGGTCGGCATCCAATGCCGCAGCAATAACTGAAGCTGTATAATCGGAACCACCACGCCCCAGGTTCGTAACATCTCCTGTCACCTTATCAGTAGAGATGAACCCCGGTACCAGTGCACGCTTCGGCAAAGTGCTGAATGTTTCACGAATCAGTTCATTCGTCAACTCTGTATCCAATACATACTTGGAGTGCTTCTTTTCAGTTTTGATGAACTTGCGCGAATCAAACCATTGGGCTCCAGTCAACTCTGCAACGATAATGGACGATAAACGCTCGCCATAGCTGACAATCGTATCAGAAGTCTTTTGCGAGAGGTCCTTTATCAGATAAATACCCTGGAAAATATCTTTCAGTTCATTGAGCAATTCGCCAATCTGGCGTTGCAATTCCACTTGCCCCTCACCTGCAGGAATCACTTCTTTAATCATTTCCACATGGCGGTAAACAATTTCGCGGAACTCATTTTCGTAAGCAGCATCACCGGCAGCCGCCATTTTCGACGTGTTTATCAGCTTGTCTGTGATGCCCCCCAGTGCGGAAACCACCACAATTACCGGTTCTTCTACTGCTTCTACAATTCTCTTGACGCTCAAAATACTGTTCGCGGAACCTACGGACGTTCCGCCGAATTTTATTACTTTCATATCCTTTATTACTATTGATAAGGTTGATACAATGTGTCGGGAACAGGACGTATATACCTGTATTGACTTGAATTAAATAAGAAAAACTGCTGAAAAATAGTGTAACACGTAGAAACACAAATACTATCCATTAACCCCTAAGGGTCATGGTCATGCACATGGATGTGACTGTATGTTGATAGTACTTGTTCATACTCTCTGTTTCTTTCATTATTGATAAGTGTCGCAAAAGTAATAATAAAAACATTCAATCTATCACATTTTGCGGTTTTTTTGTAATAAAAATATAGAAAGGCCTCAAAAGAGGCAGAAATATGCAAAAGTACGAAGTGTCATTTTTACACATTAACACACAAAAATCCAGTACCAACGGCACAGTTTTATAACATTTTGATATTAAATCCAAGATATATCATTATATTTGCACTAAATTATCGTAAGAGAATGCGTATGAGTCCAAATATAACTTCCATTTTGCTAATCTATACCGGTGGAACCATCGGAATGATAGAAAACCCCGAAACAGGCGCTTTAGAGAATTTCAATCTCGAGCAACTGAAAAAGCACGTACCGGAGCTGCAAAATTTCACATTCCATATCGATACTTATCAGTTCGATCCTCCGATGGACTCTTCGGATATGGACCCGGAAGCCTGGCGCAAACTGGTGCACATCATCAGTGACCATTACGATAGATACACAGGTTTTGTAATTCTGCACGGCACGGATACGATGGCATATACAGCATCCGCCCTTAGCTTTATGTTAGAAGGATTGAGTAAGCCTGTCATCCTCACCGGCTCACAACTCCCTATCGGAGTACTCCGCACGGACGGAAAAGAAAACCTTCTTACCAGTCTTGAAATAGCCAGTGCACGTGATGCAAAAGGCAATCCGCTTGTACCCGAGGTCTGCATCTTTTTTGAGAACCACCTGATGCGCGGCAATCGTACCATCAAGATGAACGCAGAGAACTTCAATGCATTCCGTTCATTCAACTATCCTGTATTGGCAGAAGCAGGTATTCATATTAAATATAATAATGTACAAATCCGCTTTAAGGAAGTTGAACGGGAACTGAAGCCACATTATCTATTAGATACCAATGTTGCTGTCCTAAAGCTCTTTCCGGGTATTCAGGAGAATGTAGTATCGAGTATATTGGGCATTGAGGGATTGAAGGCTGTCGTGCTCGAAACATACGGTTCGGGAAATGCTCCCCGCAAAGAGTGGTTCATACGCCGCTTGCGGAATGCTTGCGAGCAAGGGATAGTCATCGTCAACGTCACCCAGTGCAGTGCCGGAACCGTAGAGATGGAACGTTATGAAACGGGGTATCAGCTGATGCAGGCGGGAGTAGTTTGCGGATATGACAGCACAACGGAGTCTGCCGTTACAAAACTGATGTTTCTACTGGGCCACGGTTATACGCCTGAGGAGGTACGAAAGAGAATGCGTACTCCAATGGCGGGAGAAATTACTACCATTTAAAAAAGCAACCCATTAGCGGCAAACAAGGTTTTATCCTTGTGCCCGAAAGAGGTCAAGACTGTAGTTGAAACATAGCTGGACCGTAGCAACTCCGTACCATCTCCCTATAGAGGTACCCCTATGCGGGAAAGGTACGGAGCAACTAAGGGTTTGATAAGCCCTTAGTATGGCCTAAATGGGACAAGAACTCTTACCAATCCATATACACTACCTGAATAAATCCCTTCTAAATCGGACAAGCGAACGGCTAAATTCGTATCTTTGACCATTCATTCAGCAACAAGAGTCTCTTATGGCAAAAGATAAAACGGTTTATGTGTGCAGCAACTGCGGGCAAGATTCTCCGAAATGGATAGGCAAATGTCCATCGTGCGGAGAATGGAACACATATGTGGAAGAAGTGATACGAAAGGAAGTCGTCAACAAACGTCCGGTCTCCGGAATAGAAACAGAAAAGCCAAAACCTATTGTTCTTAGTGAAATAGAGACGGATGATGAGCCACGCATCGACCTCCACGACGAAGAACTGAACCGGGTATTAGGAGGTGGATTGGTTCCGGGTTCTTTGGTGTTGATTGGTGGGGAACCGGGAATCGGTAAATCGACTTTGGTACTACAAACTGTACTTCATATCCCTGAAAAGCGCGTTCTCTATGTATCGGGTGAAGAAAGTGCCCGCCAATTAAAATTGCGTGCCGACCGGTTATCGCACAATTCCAGTGATTGCCTTATTGTTTGCGAAACATCATTAGAGCAGATATTCGTACATATCAAGAACACCCGTCCGGAACTAGTAATCATTGATTCTATACAGACCATCTCTACAGAAAGCATAGAATCTTCCCCGGGAAGCATTGCACAAGTACGCGAATGCTCGGCAAGCATCCTGCGCTTTGCCAAAGAAACACATACGCCGGTATTGCTCATCGGACATATTAATAAGGAAGGCAGCATTGCCGGGCCAAAAGTCCTGGAACATATTGTAGACACAGTATTGCAGTTTGAGGGTGATCAGCATTATATGTATCGCATTCTGCGTAGTATCAAGAATCGTTTTGGCAGCACGGCCGAACTGGGTATTTATGAAATGCGACAGGATGGTTTACGCCAAGTCAGCAATCCATCGGAATTATTGTTAAGCCAGGATCATGAAGGGATGAGCGGCATAGCGATAGCTTCGGCTATAGAAGGAATACGCCCGTTCCTAATTGAGACACAGGCATTGGTAAGCAGTGCAGTATATGGTAATCCGCAACGTTCGGCTACGGGATTTGATATCCGAAGAATGAACATGTTATTGGCAGTACTGGAAAAACGGGTAGGCTTCAAACTGGCTCAGAAGGATGTGTTTCTTAATATTGCCGGAGGATTAAAAGTTAATGATCCGGCGATAGACTTGGCTGTCATCAGTGCCATATTGTCCAGCAATATGGATACGGCTATCGAACCGGAAGTCTGTATGGCGGGGGAAATCGGTTTGTCCGGGGAGATACGTCCGGTAAACCGAATTGAGCAAAGAATCGGTGAAGCGGAGAAGCTGGGATTCAGACGGTTTGTACTGCCAAAATACAATTTACAAGGAATTGATACGAAGAAACTCAAGATAGAACTAATACCAGTGAGAAAGGTAGAGGAAGCATTCAGAACACTCTTCGGATAGTTTGCACATTTTCAACCACACAACATAACCATTTATGAAAAAGTTACTATTACTTACTTGCGCACTACTAATGGGTATTTCAGCATACAGCCAGGAGATAACCATAGAGTATCAACCGGGCTACGGAACGTATAATATGTCTGCCATGAAAGATCACCTGAAGCAGGTGCTTCAAAGCAATCCGCTAAGAGGAGTTAAGACCACAGACAACTTTTCGGGACACCTCACTCATGACCTGCGGATGGGTTGCCTCATCAACAAGCATCACTTCGGAGTGCTGTTTTCGCACATGAATACAGCCGGACAGAACCACCTTGCCGATTATTCGGGAGAGTACAAATATCGCATGCGCGTCTATGGCAACAAACTGGGTGCCTTCTATCGGTTTGCTCTCGCCGAACCGGGCAGATTCACCCCTTTTATTGAGCTATCAGCCGGAGGCGTCTTCAGCACAGCAAAAATCCATGCAAGCCTTATGATAAATGATGCAGGGACAGAGAAAGACGAAATCAAACTAAAGGGCACTAACCTGTTTGTGCAACCCGCACTGGGAGTTTTCTACCGTTTTTGCTCCTTTGCCAGCATCTCGGCTTCGCTGGGGTACGAATGGGATCCTATTACCAGTATGAGCATGGAAGGTAATAAAGCTACAATCGATGCAGACTGGACCGGACTACGAATTAATGCAGGAATCATCACCTATTTCAAAATCAAATGACAATGAGAACAACTACCCTATCTTGCCTCGCCCTGCTGCTACTGATATTGGCAGGCTGCGAAGCCTCACTGCACGAAAACTTTGTAGATATCGAAAAACCTGATAAAACACCTCTGGGCATCAACCTGAATGCTTTTGCCGAAGGAGAGAACATCATTATCTATCAAGAAAACATTCCCATCTATTATTCCTTCGAGACATCCGGCAGAGAAGTATTGAAAGCTGAATTCACTCTTGGCGACTTGCTCTTTGAATCTAACGGCAAAAGCGGTGAACTATGGTTCTCGCCGAATCAATTGCCCAACGGAAACTATACGCTTACCTGTAATCTGTACGTAGCTACCAACACGGGAAGTATTGCCGACCAAGCGGGCATGGAAGCCTATGGTGGAACAATGAGCTGGAAAGTAACCGTTGCCTACGAAAAAGAGCCTACCGAAACACCGGAAATGGCCACGCGAATCAATGAAGAGGGATATCTGGAACTGACTTGGGAGAAACCCTACTATAAATACATGAACTTCTTAAACTACACTGTCTATAAAAGAGGAGAACTGCTGGCAACTATTGAAGATGCCGGCATCACCAGTTTTACCGACAAAGGTCATGTGCTGGATAATGGCGACTGGTATAACGTAAAAGCCAATTTTGAAGATAATGTCAGCTGGTATGTGGGATATAAGATTCTTCCTAACGACAATATAACAATAGAACAAGTGGAAGATCTCTCGGCCATTGATTTTTGCACTGTGAAATGGAGTAACGGAAAAGGCTACAAATGCAAATGGAACATCTACGTAAACCAAGAACTCAAAATGAAGGAAACGGAGGAAACAAGCATCAGTATCCCGCTATGCGCCTTCGGCACACAGCAGTACGATCTTCATTATATCCAGGTAGAAGCAGTTGCCTACGACACAGCGGACAGAGGTTCCTATACATATTCTCAAAGTAGTACAGTAGGCATGATGGGCAAATATCTTGGCAACGGCTTTACTAATTTCGATTACAACGAGAGCGATAACACCCTCTATTACAGCATATTCGATGAAATATACAGCATGTCGGTACCCGATTTAAAACCGATAGCCAGGCATAGCAGTGTTTCTCCGGCAAACAACACCAATGCAATAAATACTTCTGAGATGAACAGCAGGGTGCTGGTATCTTATAATGATGCACTGGCATTGTATGAAGGGAAAATGCTCACTGCTCCCTTAATACATCCGGTATCCAATCGGGTAAATGGTATGGGGGCACGGATACTGAATGACGACCGGATATTCTACATTGAGCAGACTTATCCAAAAGACTTAATGGCTTGCATCCTAAGTGCTGATATGGAATCGGAAAAGAGGGTGACATTGCCGGAATCATCATTCTATGGCAATGGAGTGGTATCAGCAGACGGGAAATATATCTATCTGGACAATTCGGTAGAGATAGCCATCTATACCATGTCTCCGGAGTTCGAGATACTTGAAAAGAAAGTTTATCCTACTAACGAAAGTCCATTCAGTAATGCACGGTTTATGCCACACAACTCTTCATTATTGCTGGTGAGAAGGGCAACAACAAATACGGATGGAGTGATCACAATCTACAATACTGAAGACATGACCGCCGTACATAGCTACGAAGCACAGTATGCAAACATCGACCCCAAAACCGGTTATCTTTGCCTGAGCCAAGAAGATCAGGTAGAGATTATTGATATAAATAGCGGTGAGACTCTTTTCACCCTGCCGATAAAACAATACCAACAGGCATATCTGCTGGGGGGCATTTTAATTTCAAGCTATGGCCATGTCCTGAACATCAACCCCTACTTAAAGAAAAAATAAATTATGATACAAGAATACCAACTACGCGTGCTACCCGAGATAGCCGCCAATGAACAACGATTGAAAGAATACCTCGTCCAGGAAAAAGGCCTGAATGCGCGGAATATTAATGCGACACGTGTCCTGAAGCGCAGCATTGATGCACGGCAACGAACCATCTTCGTCAACCTGACTGTACGGGTATATCTGAACGAAATGCCCAAAGACGATGAATACCAGCCTACTATATATCAAAACGTAGAAGGAAAACCGCAGGTTATTGTCGTAGGTGCCGGTCCCGGTGGACTATTTGCTGCACTGAGACTGATAGAACTGGGACTTCGCCCAATCATTGTAGAACGTGGAAAGGATGTGCGCGAACGGAAGAAAGATCTGGCTCAAATCAGCCGGGAGCACACAGTGAATCCGGAATCTAATTATAGTTTCGGCGAGGGAGGCGCAGGTGCTTATTCGGACGGGAAACTCTATACCCGCAGCAAAAAACGTGGAAATGTGGATAAGATATTGAATGTATTCTGTCAGCACGGCGCTTCTACAGCCATATTGGTAGATGCACATCCGCATATCGGTACGGATAAATTGCCGCGTGTGATAGAGAATATGCGGAACACCATTCTCGAATGTGGCGGAGAAGTACACTTTGAAAACCGTATGGATGCCTTGATTATAGAAGGCGATGAGATAAAAGGTATCGAAACCCATACAGGACAAACGATTCTGGGTCCGGTAATCTTGGCAACAGGGCATTCGGCACGGGATGTGTACCGTTGGCTGGCCGCCAATCAAGTAGATATTGAAGCTAAAGGTATTGCAGTCGGTGTACGTTTGGAACATCCTTCAGAATTGATCGACCAGATACAATATCATAGTAAGAATGGACGGGGGAAATATCTACCTGCCGCCGAATATAGCTTTGTGACACAGGTAGACGGACGAGGGGTATATAGTTTCTGTATGTGCCCGGGTGGATTCGTTGTTCCTGCCGCCAGTGGTCCACAACAGATTGTAGTAAACGGAATGAGCCCCAGTAACCGTGGATCGCGTTGGAGCAACTCAGGGATGGTAGTTGAATTGAGGCCGGAAGATTTGGAGAACGGAGGATTGAAGATAGAAAATGGAAGAACAGCCACACAGGATGATAGTGTTGCCTATCCCCAACTCAGTATGATGTATTTCCAAGAGGCATTAGAATATAATTGCTGGCAACAAGGTAATATGCGCCAGACGGCTCCTGCACAACGTATGCAGGATTTTACACGTAAGAAACTAAGCTATGATTTACCAGAGAGTTCCTATGCTCCGGGATTAATTTCTTCACCCCTACACTTCTGGATGCCACCGTTCATCACTGAACGACTCAGCAAAGGTTTCCAGCAGTTCGGACGATACAGCCACGGTTTCCTGACTAATGAAGCGGTAATGATTGGTGTGGAGACACGGACCTCTGCACCAGTACGAATCATAAGAGATAGGGAAACTTTGCAGCATGTAAGAATTAAAGGATTGTTTCCATGCGGAGAAGGAGCAGGATATGCAGGTGGTATTGTTTCTGCCGGCATTGATGGAGAGCGATGTGCAGAAGCAGTAGCTAACTACTTCAAGCTATAACAATTGTTTTTATTGCTAACTTTGCTATACCTTTTTAATATGTATAGATGAAAAGCACAACCAACATACAAATGAGCAATGTTATCGTAAATTCTTTTAATGAAATATATACTTCTTATTATAAGAAGTCATTCTTCTTTGCCAAATCATATGTTCATGATGATTTGGCAGCAGAAGATATTGCTTCCGAATCGTTGATTAAATTATGGGAAAAATTAAAAACAGAGAAAATAGATTATATAGAGCCTCTCCTACTTACCATATTAAAGAATAAAGCTTTGGACTATCTGAAGCACGAAGAAGTCAAACGCACGGCTTTTGAATCTATGGTCGATTGGCACCAACAGGAACTTTCTATTCGTATTTCAACTTTAGAGTCATGCGATCCCAATGAAATATTCTCGGATGAAGTAGAAAGTATCATCCGGGAAACATTGAAATTACTCCCTGAACAAACCCGACGGATATTTCTACTAAGCCGGTTTGAAAATAAGTCCAATAAAGAAATTGCCGAACAGATGGGAATTTCCATAAAAGGAGTAGAATATCATATATCAAAAGCATTAAAGGCATTACGGATAACCTTAAAAGATTATCTTCCTCTATTTTATTTCTTCTTCTATTATTAACTTCAACCATGTGTCTCTGCCTTTTTGAGAGCAGAAATCTTTTTTTTCATTTTTTCCAATTTTCTTTTAGGGTTGTTTTCACTTTAGTCGTTACTATATAAAACATAATAAAGAATGAATTCCGAATTACTTCAAAAATATATATCCGGAAATGCCACTCAAACTGAAAAACAACGTGTTACTGAGTGGATGCAAGAAAGTCCGGAAAACATGCACGAATATATGGCACAGCGCAAGCTACATGATATTGCCCTATGGCGCACAGAACCTGCAAAAGCAGAAAATAAGCAATTAAAAAAGAACTTTACATTGCGTACACTTTGGATAGAGACTGCAAAAATAGCAGCAATATTCGCAGTTATTCTGCTAGGTACACACTATTGGTTCGAAAAACACCAGGCAGAACAAAGTGAATCACTCCAATCCATACATGTACCTGCCGGCCAGCGAGCTGAGTTAATGTTGTCAGACGGCACTAAAGTATGGTTGAATTCGCTTAGTACGTTAACCTTTCCGGGGCATTTCAATGGTGATATCCGGAATGTAAAGCTGGACGGTGAAGGCTACTTCGCAGTAACTAAAAATGCAAAACAACCTTTTATTGTAGAAACAAATAAATGTAATGTCAAAGTATTGGGTACAGAATTCAATGTCATGGCTTATGCAGCGGACAGTATCTGGGAAACAGCACTACTGGAAGGAGCAGTAGAAATCTTGAGCCCCGGCAGTACTATGAATGGAATGAAACTGGAACCCAATACAATGGCAAGTCTAAAAGGAAACAAACTGATAAAAGAACGAATAAAAGACCCCGAACACTTTTTGTGGCGTGAAGGCTTGATTTGCTTTAACAATGTATCCGTCAAAGACATGTTGGAAAAGCTAAAGTTATATTACGGAGTAGATATTATTGTAAATAATACTAAAATATTTAATAATCATTATACAGGTAAATTTAGGGTCAGAGACGGAGTAGAGCATGTTTTAAAAGTTCTCAAACTGAATAATAAATTTACCTACAAGAAAGATGATGAGAAGAATGTAATCACTATTAATTAACCTTTTTAAATCGTTTTGCCTATGAAGTAACACACTCTAATAAAAAAGAATGGGACAGTGCTGCAACACCATCCCATAGATAGTCAATTATGCATTGACTTTTTTCTCTAGATAATCTTAAGTAAAAACCTAAAATTAGTAATGCAAATATATGAAAAATATTTTGTATCAGGAATCTATTGTAGAAATTAAACATTTATTCCATATTATGAAAATCACAACCTTAATCCTGTTCATATTTGCCGGGACGGCTTTTGCCACGGAATCTTATTCTCAGGTGATGAAAGTAACTGTTGTGGCAGATAAGATATCAACAGGCAAAGTAATTAATGAGATAGAAAAACAAACTGATTATTTGTTTGTGTACAATGTGAACGAGGTTAACCTCAAACGCCCCGTTCAAGTAAATGCAGAGAACAAATCGGTAGCGGAAGTTTTGAATAAGGTATTCGAAGGCACTAATATTTACTATGCTATGGAGGGCAAGAATATTATGCTGATGAGCAGAACTCAAGAAAATCAGTCGACAAAACAAATAAATAAAGTAACAGGTGTAGTAAAAGACACAAATGGAGAAACCATTATCGGTGCCAATGTTACAGTAAAAGGTCAATCAATAGGTACAATAACAGATATAGACGGGCGGTTTATTATCGACGCTCCGGCTAACGCAGTATTGCAGATTACATATATTGGATATATTGCTCAAGAAGTGAATGTAGGAAATAAGAAAGAGCTTAGCATCACTTTAAAAGAAGATACTCAAGCATTGGATGAAGTAGTAGTAGTGGGCTATGGCACACAAAAGAAGGTGAATCTTACCGGGTCTGTGGCAAGCATCACTCCCGAAACTATTGAAAACCGTCCCATCACCCAAACATCTCAAGCTTTGGCCGGTCTCACCAGCGGTGTCACTGTCAGCCAGTCGTCCGGACGCCCGGGAGGAGACCAAGCCTCAATAAGGATTCGTGGCGTAGGTACCTTTTCAGGTGCCGGTTCCGATCCATTGGTTTTGATAGACGGACTTTCCGCTTCCATCAACGATGTTGACCCCAACAACATTGCCAATATTTCTATTTTGAAGGATGCGGCCTCATCTGCTATTTATGGCACGCGCGCTGCTAATGGTGTCATCCTGATTGAGACAAAACGTGGCAAAAAAGGTGTTACACAAGTATCATATAACGGATACGCAGGTTGGCAAAAAGCTACTGAGCTGCCAGATTTTCTTGATTCTTGGGACTATGCAATCATGAGAAACGAAGCAGATAAAAATAGCGGGCTCTCTGCTACTTACGATCAAAATGACATTGATAAATTTAGAAATGGTTCCGATCCGGATAACTATCCTAATGTAAACCATTTAAAGGATCTGGTAACTTCCGGATCCGGATTTCAGACCGGACATAATGTAACACTAAGCAATGGTGGTGAAAAACTATCTTACTTTTTCTCATTGGGTTATTTACACCAAGAAGGAATTGTAGAGCAAAATGATTATTCTAAATATAATTTCCAACTCAACGTAGATAATCAGATTCTCTCTAATCTATTACTGAAAGCCAATCTCAGCGGTTATGCTTCTACCACCAATGAACCCAATACAGGAGATGGAGATATGAGCCGTATGATTGGTATGTCCGTTCGTGAGAATGCAACTGTTCCAGGCAGAAAGAGTGATGGTACTTATGGTTATCAAGATCTTTTTTGTCCTGAAGGATGGTTGGATAGTGAATCTTTTCGCAAAGATAACTATAAAAACTTCACCGGAGGCGTAGAACTATCATGGGAACCACTAAAGGGATTGTCTTTCAGCGGGAAGGTTGGATATAACTATTCTAACTATTATAACAAGCGATATGTTTCAACTATGGTATTTGATGCCAATAAGACCTATTCGCCCAATAAATTGAATGTATCCAATGGTAATACCACCCTGACTACCTTACAATTTGTTGCCAAATATTCAAAAGATATCAAGGCACATCATTTCGATGTCTTGCTTGGTGCCTCTCAGGAAGAATACATAACTAATTGGGGAGAAGCTTACCGTCAAGAATTCCCCAATGATTTACTTTATGAACTCAACGCCGGTTCTACAAACGGACAAACAGCGTCAGGTTCGGGCGGTGAGTGGGGACTTCGTTCTTTCTTCGGACGCCTTAACTATTCATACATGGACAAGTATCTGGTAGAAGTCAATGCACGCTACGATGGAACCTCCCGCTTCCCATCCAGTGGACGTTGGGGCTTGTTCCCATCTATTTCTTTTGGCTGGAGGCTTTCAGAAGAAAGCTTCATTAAAGATAACATAGAATGGCTCAACAACCTGAAATTACGAGCTTCGTGGGGTAAATTGGGTAATCAAAATATCGGAAATTATCCCTATCAAAATTCCATTTCTTTGGGAGTAGATTATCCTTTCGGCAATAATATGTCGTCGGGTGCAGCTGTACAAACTTTAGCTAATCGTAATATTTCTTGGGAAACAACTTCTGTTTTCGACCTCGGTGTAGACTTTACTGTACTGAATGGAATGTTTGATGTAACCTTTGATTACTTTGACAAACGTACTGATGACATTCTTTATAACATATCCGCTTCAAGTATTCTGGGTATGACTCCTTCGGAAGTTAATGCAGCATCTGTAAAAAATACCGGGATAGAAGCAAGCGTCAAGTACAACGTAAATATCGGAGACTTTAAACTGCATTTGGCACCAAACTTCTCCTATTACAAGAATCAAGTAACTTCTCTGGCCAATGGACAAAGTAGAGATATAGATAAAGGTTTGTTTGTAGGCGAATCGCTCAATGCCATTTACGGTTACGTAGCCGATGGATTATTTGTCAATCAAGCTGATATTGACAGCTATGCTTCGCAGCCCTACAATGCAGAACCGGGTTTTGTGAAATACAAAGATATCAGTGGTCCCGATGGTGTACCTGATGGCAAAGTTGATGCGACTTACGACCGCAAAGTGCTTGGTTCCACAATTCCTAAATTCAGCTATGGCATCAATATCTCCGGCGAATACAAGGGATTTGATTTCTCATTACTATTACAGGGGTTAGGAGGATATGAAAAGAAGATGGGTAACTATCAGGCTTATGCTTTCTATAATAGTGGTAACATTCAACGTTGGCAAATGGAAAACCGCTGGACAGAAGAAAATCCAAATCCAAACGCTGAATATATCAAACTGACCTCATTAAATGATGGCGCCGGTACCACTATGACTTCTGATTATTGGCTGCGTAGCGGAACATTTCTGAGAGTAAAGAATCTGCAAATAGGTTATACGCTTCCTTCTAATATCACACAGAGAGCGCATATCAGTAATGCCCGTATCTACTTTTGCGGACAGAATCTTTTCTGTATAAACAACTTCTACCAAGGTTGGGATCCGGAATTGAGCCAAGGACAGAGCTTCTATCCCATTACAGCTGTCTATTCATTGGGAATAAATCTAAAATTCTAATTTTTAAATTAAGTCACATGAAAAAGTTGAATATAAATAATATAGTCCGTACTTTCTTTATGGCAACAATCGTTTCCGTAACGATACACAGTTGCTCAAATAGTATATTTGACAAACAGCCTTTAGACAAAGTATCTGATGATACTTTCTGGAGGAACGAAAGTGATGCGCAAATGGCTTGGACCGGTTGCTATAACCATGGTGCCGGATGGGTAAATAATACATTCTGGGCACCACGAACCATGCTGTGGCTGGACTTGATGGCTGGCTTCGGTTCTGAAAAAGAGGGACGTCCTGATGGAGTAACTGATGGAACTATGAACTCTTCTTTCTGGGTACCCAATCAATATTGGTCAGAGACCTGGAAAACAATTGTTGCATGCAACAACTTTCTGGATCATATAGACAATATCAGCATGAGTGATGACACTAAAAAGCGAATGAAAGCAGATGTACGCACCCTTCGTGCTTATCACTATTTCTATTTAGCCACTTTTTGGGGAGATGTCCCACTTGTCACCACTGTACTGTCATTGGAAGAAGCAAACTCTGTCAGCCGTACTCCGGTTAGTCAGGTATGGGAGTTTATAGAAAATGAATTGACAGAAAGTGCAACCTACCTTCCTGAAACTTTAGCAGATTCAGAGTTAGGCAAAATGTCAAAGGGTGCAGCCTATGCCATTTTAGGACGCGCTCTGATGAGCCAGAAAAAATGGTCGGAAGCAGCAACTGTCTATAAGCAAATCATTGATTCCAATGTTTACATTGTAGAAGATAACTTTAGCGAATTGTTTTGGGAAAAGAGTGAATACAGCAAAGAAATATTGCTTTCCTCTCAATATGTCGCCGACAACTTTTCTCATGTGCTTCCTCAATATCTCTATCCTGAAGTAAACGGAGGATGGCATCAATTTTCTCCTTACAATGAATTGGTCAAGCGCTTTGAATGTATCGATGGCAAGACAATTGAAGAATCTCCGCTTTATGACGAAAACAATCCTTACGACAATCGAGATCCGCGTATGCTCTATACGGTCTTGATTAGCGGAAAAAGTTCTTTTCAAGGAAGAGAATATAACGCTGACCCATCCAGTGATTCTCCTGACAGGTATGGAAAGTATTCTGTTTGGAGTGGTTATTGCATCGCCAAATTTATGGATGAAGGATTCAATGGCAATTTAATGAACTACGGTGGCAATTTTATTCTGATTCGTTATCCAGAAGTATTACTTAGTTATCTGGAATCTAAACTGGAGGCTGGTGATGCCATTGATCAATCCTTACTCGATGCAACGATTAATAAGGTACGTGGACGCCAATCTGTAAATATGCCAGCTGTTACAGAAAAAACAGCCAGTCGGCTAAGGGAAATCATCCGCAGAGAACGTAGTGTTGAATTCGCTTTTGAAGGACTTCATTATTATGACATATTACGTTGGGGTACAGCAAGTGAAGAGTTAAACAGGCAATTTACAGGTATGAAACTGACTACCGACCCTGAAAATTATACCGCCAGTGCTGTAGACAAAGACGGATATGCTATTTGCCAACGCAGAGTCTTCACTATAGGTAAAAGCGAACTTTGGCCGATTCCTCTCTCTGAGATTCAAATCAATGCTAATTTAACACAAAACCCAGGTTATTAGCTGTATAGTTAGTTCTAAACAACTGCTATCAATTTGATTTTATTCAATAGGCTGATAACAGTTGTTTAGATCTATATCCTTATTTCTTTCAAAAGAACTTATTATAACCACTTTGTTGACCTGTTACTTTGTTGGAATTTTAAGTTCCAAACAGGGTTCACCAGTTTCACCACAATTGCTGAAACTGGTGAACCCTATTTTTGAACTTTAAAATTAAAAGGAAGATTATCCCTTATCAAACCGTATGAATCTGTACCAAGTTATTTTTTAGCATTACTAAGAACAAGAATGAAAGGCTAACAGTTATTGTGAAATAAAAATTCAAATGCTTTTCCTTTTGTACGAAAATGCAGTCCTTTGAACTAAATTCCATTCCTTAATAGCCTTGAAGTCCTGATATTTGCACGATATAAATATCAATCGAATAATTGAATTCACCCAACTTTGTCCTTCAATATATTATGCGTCCGATGAAAAACATTCTTATTACCCTACTTTTAGTAATTATTCCAAGTAGTGTAACCATGGCACAATACCAAAATGTGCAGGAAAAATCCCCTTTGGTGAATGCACCTTTAGAAAAATTTGTATCGCAGCAAAATACACTTTTCAACTTCGATTGGAAATTTCAGTTAGTTACAGAAGAAAATAAGGATATTGATTTTGCTTCCCCTACATTGGATGATTCCACCTAGCGTATTCTTGACCTGCCACACGATTTCCAATTTGAACAACCATGGACACAAGCAGGTGGTGGTGCACGCGGCTTTAAGCCAATGTGTGAGGGATGGTACCGTAAAACTTTCCAGGCAGATCCATTATGGAAAGGAAAACGCGTAGTAATGGATTTCGGGGGAATCATCTACTTAGGTGATGTCTACCTGAATGGACACAAGATAGCCTCAACAGACTACGGATATGTAGGCATTGAAGCAGACCTTACTCCTTATTTGCATTTTGACAAGGAAAATATAGTAGCAGTATATGCATCTACCGGTCCTAAAAAAGGTTCTCGTTGGTATACAGGTGGCGGATTGTTCCGTGATGTTTATCTGCAAGTTCAAAATCCTACCCATATAGCACGGCACGGGATTTACATTACTACCCCCGAAGTTGCATCGGATAAAGCAACAGTTGCCGTACAGGTGGAAGTAGATGGTTGGCAAAAACATGATGTATTGGTTCGCACCACAGTTCGTAACCCGGAAGGAAAAGTAGTGGGTTCTGCCCATAACATCATGCCCAAACATACTCACCAAACTTGTACTGAGTTAAAGTTGCCTGCAATAACTTTGAAGAACCCACAACTCTGGTCGTGCAATACACCGCAACTGTATAGTGCAGATGTGGTTGTGGTAGCAGATGGTATGGTAGTAGACAGTATTACAGAACAATTCGGTATCCGCAAGTTAGAGTTTTCACCAGAATTTGGTTTCAAACTCAATGGAGAAAAGATATTTCTACAAGGCAATGCCAACCATCATGATCTCGGCGCATTAGGGGCTGCTTCTTACGATAGAGCTATTGAACGCATGATGTTACAGTTGAAAGCTTTCGGTTATAATACAATTCGTTGTTCGCACAATCCCTACAGTGACAGTTTTGCCCGAATTGCAGACCGCGTGGGTATGCTCATTGTAGATGAATTGACAGACAAATGGAGTGATAATGATTATTGGGGTGGACGCCGACCATTCACTCAGATTTGGTCTGACCTGATTATAGAGTGGATAAAACGTGACCGTAACCGTCCATCAATCATTCTTTGGAGTTTAGGCAACGAGTTGCAAATTCGTGAAGGATGGGCAGGTTTTAAAGGGATTAATGATTGGGGCATCACCACCTATCGCATCTTCAATCAATTAGTGAAGCGTTTTGATGACAGTCGCCTGACAACAGTTGCTATGTTCCCCGCACGTGCTGGTGCCATCACTCGCCACGACAAAGACTTCGACAGTTATCTTGTTCCGCCCGAACTGGCTTGCGCCACAGAAATTGCTTCATTCAATTATCAATCGGATAAGTACGCTGCTTATCTTCAGCATAAACCAGACCTCATACTGTTTCAAAGTGAAGCCGAGACCAACAAATTACTGGAGCCCTTCTATAACATGGATAAAAAGCGCACAGTAGGTATAGCCTATTGGGGCTCTGCCGAATACTGGGGAGAATCTAACCAATGGCCCAAAAAAGGATGGAATTATTCATTCTTTGACCATACCATGCATCCTTATCCCCAAGCTTATCTTATCAAATCCGCCTTCATGCCAGATGTTCCGGAAGTACATATTGGTGTAGTAGATGCAGCCGGTGCCGAGAGTGTCAGTTGGAATGACGTGATAGTGGGGCGCATGGCACTTAATGAACGTTGGAATTACGAACCGGGCAGCAAGCAATCACTCTTCACCTACACCAATGCCCACTCAGTAGAACTATTGGTAAATGGTAAAAGTATAGGCACCCAGCTAAACGATACGACAAAGATCAATCTGCGTAATATGATCTATTGGAAAGATGTCCCATATGGCAATGGTGGCTCACTGGAGGCTATTGCCCGCGATAAAAATGGAAATGAAGTTGCTCGTCATCGCATTGAAAGTGCAGAAAAAGCTGTAGCACTCAAGATAGAAGCGGAAACACCAACCGACTGGAAAGCCGATGGTATGGACTTGCAATACATCAATGTCACAGCAGTTGATAAAAAAGGACGCCCCGTGTGGACATACAACGAACCGCTTACCTTGCAAATAGAAGGTTCTGCCCGGTTAGTAGCATTGGACAACAGCGACCATTATACATCCGATCTTTTCAATGGCATCACTACCAAACGGATGCATCAAGGACGTATGCAAATTATCCTCCGCAGTAATCGGGAAGCAGGTGAAGTGAAACTAAAAGTTACTTCAGTGGGCTTAAAAGGAACTCTTCGCCTGAAAACAATCATCAATTAGAAGAAATAACAATAGAAACACATTGAAAAATTAATAAACTATATCCATTAAAGACATGAATAAAAGACTAAAATTAATAGTAGGCATTTTTTGGGTAACCACCATTAACTGTTATGCGCAAATCAAAGAATTCGACCCCCTATTAGACTCTAAAGTCACGGTAATCCCAGCACCTTCCCAGGAAGAATGGAACAGTAATTATATGTGGTATCCGGGACAATTAGCCGCCTTCTATCAACAACAATCAGCCAAGATTTCCAAAGAACGCTGTGTGAACGTAGGATACCCGGGAAAGTTCTTTGCTAAAAACAACCGTGCTTATTTCAAAAGAGAAATAAAATTGCACAAGGAAAATAATCTTCGTTGGGAAGGTCCATCGGATATTATCCTTTACGTCAATGGAATAAAACAATCCACAACTAATAAGCAGATAATACTGCCCGCAGGTAAATCTTCTCTTTTATTTGAAGTGATAACGAACGATTCTTTGCCTTGCATTATACTAAAAGGTGACGGTCTGGAAAATCCAAATGAATGGCAGGTCAGTATGGATAAAAACTACTGGACCATTCCTGAGAGTGCCTCCATGTATAATAAGCCCGCCACTCGACCAGATGCTCCTCAGAACATAATCGCTCAAATCAAGCCACAAGAAATTCTTCCAATGCGTAATGCCAAAACCGTTGGAACAGATGGAGTACAAATCGGCAAGAATGGCTATGCTTTGATAGACTTCTCCCATCTGGAAATCGGTACTCTCACTTTTCAAGCGAAGGGAAAAGGCACTGTAACCGTACGAGTAGGTGAAACTCCGGAAGAAGCTCTGGAAAGAGATGACAAGAAGCTGGAACAATACCCGTTGCCTCCCATCAGGTTATCAGAAACAGGCAGTGTCATCAGCATACCTGAACGTGCACTCAGATATGCTTCTATTGAATGTGATGAAGGTGCTGAAATTACTTCCCTAAAATTTGATGCCTCCATGTGGCCGGTAGAATATCAGATGCAGTTTGAAACGGATGATGAGTACATCAACAATCTGTTCAAAATGAGTAGCGCTACACTTCACACCAGTATGCACCGCTTCTATCTGGATGGAGTGAAACGGGATTTCCTTCCCTGGTCGATGGATGCACTGGTCAGCACACTGGGAGGCGACTACCTGTTCGGTGATCAACAGGTTTCAAAAAACGGAATATCCATAGCACTGATGCCGCTTAATCCCAAACTATCCGATATAGGTATACCCGACTATCCGCTCCACGCACTCTTCGGATTAAAGCAGAATTACCTGCGTTTCGGAGATTTAACGACCTCCCTCCAATACAAAGACCGGATTACCCAACTGCTTGACTTTTATGCTTCCATCGTTGATGAGAACGGGTTTGTACATGGTAACTATGGCGACAGACAGTTCGGTTATACTCCGGGATGGTCTACCTACAATGGTCCTGCGCGAAAAGGTGTGGCTGCTTATGCACAGATCATGTTGTATTACAATTACATGACAGGTGCTTACTTTGCCAACTTATGGAAAGAGAAAGCACTTGCAAACAAGTACAATAAGCTGGCACAAGATTTAAAGAGAAAGATATTCAAACACTTCTGGGATGATGAAAGAAAAGCATTCATCAATGGCACGATGAATGACGGCACCACTATTGACAAGCGAATTTCACATCATGCACAATATTGGGCTATCCTGGCAGATATATTTCCGAAAGAACATTATGACAATTTATTCGAGAATATCCTTCCCAATTTGCCTCACTATTATACCACTGTCAGCTATGAAAAAGGATATGAATTCCTGGCATATGCCAAGGCAGGACGGATAAAGGAGTTATGGGATTTCATGTACCGTGTCTTCGGTGATTGGATGGATCAAGGACATACCCGCTTTCCCGAAAACTTCCAGACAGAGGCTTCAAGAGCCAAACAACTGGAGTTTTATAGACGCCCTTACGGTTTAAGCCTTTGCCACGGTGCCAACGGAGTGCCTGCGGTAGTAGGAGCCTTAAACGGGCTTATTGGTTTCAGCCAATCGACAGAAAAGCCCAATGAATACACCATTAAGCCTGAACTTTTACACCTCAAATGGATAACCTCAAGGATTCCCGTCAAAGAAGGCTTTATCAGTGTAAAACTGAATGCAACCGGCGAAAGTACAATCGAAATTCCCAATGGTTGTATAGTTAAGGTTATCACCAAAGGAGAAGGTAAGCCATTAACATTAAGGAAGCCAGGTACATACAAATTCAAATTAATTGATTAACTTTCGGACATAAAAGTAAAAATACTTATGAAAAGACATTTTATGACAGGAGCGCTTCTTGCTCTTATACTTGCTGCAAGCTCCTGCACATCAACAAATGAAAAGATCACGCAGGAATCCTTCTCACCACCCCTGATGGGTTGGAGTTCCTGGAACACCTATCATGTGAATATCAACGAGGAATTGATAAAGAAACAAGCGGATGCGTTAGTTACTCATGGGTTGAAAGACGCCGGTTATCTATATATAAACGTGGATGACGGATTTTTCGGCTGGCGTGATGAAACAGGAAAAATGCATGCACATCCCGAACGTTTTCCTAACAGCATGAGACCTATATCCGACTATATCCATTCATTAGGTCTGAAAGCAGGTATCTATTCGGATGCAGGCGACAATACCTGCGGTTCCATCTATGATGATGATGCCAACGGAATAGGATCCGGTCTCTACGGGCACGAGCAACAGGATATGGACCTTTATCTGAAAGAATGGAACTATGACTTCATCAAGATAGATTATTGCGGTGGCAGAGAATTAGGGCTTAATGAAGAAAAGCGTTACGCAACCATTTGCGAAGCAATCAAGAATACCGGACGCACCGATGTTTCCATTAATATTTGCCGATGGGCTTTCCCTGGTACTTGGGCAAAAAGCATGGCGCGTTCCTGGCGCATCAGTCCGGATATACGTCCCCGCTGGGAATCCGTGAAGAATATTATCCGAAAGAATCTCTATTTATCAGCTTATGCCGGTGAAGGGCATTATAATGACATGGATATGCTGGAAATCGGTCGCGGATTGAAGCAGGAAGAGGAAGAAGTACATTTTGGAATGTGGTGTATCATGAGCTCGCCCCTGCTTATCGGTTGCGATATGACAACCATTCCCGAAGCTTCATTAGCTTTGCTGAAGAATAAGGAGTTGATAGCACTGAATCAGGATCCGTTAGGACTGCAAGCATACGTGGTACAGCATGAGGCTGAAGAGTATGTACTGGTGAAAGACCTTGAACAAAAACGGGGACTTGTGCGTGCTGTTGCTTTATATAATCCATCGGATACGGTATGCAACTTCAATGTACCTTTCGAAAAATTAGAAATGGGTGGAACGGTAAAAGTTCGCGATGTGATACAATGCAAGGATTTGGGAGATATGACAGACACCATCCGGTTATCAGTTTCCCCACATAGCGTTGCAATATGGAGATTGGAAGCAGAGAAGCGTCTGGAACCGACTTTCTATGAGGCAGAATGGGCCTATTTACCTTGTTATGATGACTTGGGCAAGAACCCTAAACAAATATTCTATGCTGCATCTCCGGCTTGTTCCGGTAAGATGAAAGTATCAAATATCGGAGGCAGTGAAGAAAATATTGCGGAATGGAAAGAAGTGTACAGTGAGAAAGGGGGCGAATATGATATGACTATTTATTATAGCTGCGACAAAAACAGGAAACTGGAAGTATCTGTAAATGAAACCAAGACAGAAATAAAAGACCTGAATAGCGGCAACAAAGAAAAAGTAACATCCGTAACCATTCCTGTAACTTTAGTAGCCGGTAACAACGTAATCCGTATGGGAAACAACTTCGGATGGGCACCGGATATTGATTGCTTTAAGTTAAGTAAACGACAGTAACAAAGAATTTGTATGATAAGAGTAGCAATAACAGCAATAGCTTTATGCATAGCAGGAGTAGCAAAAGCCCAGACTTACGTTCCTCCCGTTTTTGGCGCAGACAGTCTGAACATCCATACGGATGAAATGACACGCCTATATGTACCTCCTCAAAAGGTCATGTGGATTAGCAATGACTCTTTAGTCAGCAATGCGGAAGTACTGCTTCTTCCCGGTACGGGACAAGCGGAACTTGGCAGAAAGAACATGTGCTCCATGCATACTACAAAAAGTGATACAGCTTCCATCCTACTGGATTATGGACGGGAGTTGCACGGAGGCTTAAAACTTGTATTAGGTTCGGCAAAACCTTGGAAAACTGCTTCTGTACGCATTCGTTTCGGAGAATCCGTAAGTGAGGCCTGTAGTCAGAATGATGGCGGCAAACGGAGAAAGGGGTATTCCACAAACGATCATGCCATGCGTGATATGGTTATGCAGGTTCCAAGTGACGGACAAATTGAAATAGGAAGCACCGGATTCCGCTTCATCCGTATCGACTGTCTATCTCCCGATATGACTATCTATCTGAAAGAAGCTCCCGCCATTTTCCGCTACCGGAATATCCCTTATCTGGGTTCATTCCGTTGCAACGATCAGCATCTGAATGATATATGGATGACCGGAGCATACACCGTCCACCTGAATATGCAGGAATATTTATGGGATGGCATAAAGCGCGACCGCCTGATATGGCTGGGCGACATGCACCCCGAAGTAGCAACCATTATGAGCGTATTCGGGCATAACGAAGTAGTAAACAAGAGCATAGACCTGGCTTGCGAACAGTTCCCCCTGCCCCAATGGCTGAATGGCATCAGTACTTATTCAATGTGGTACCTGATTATCCAGCACGAATGGTATATGCATAATGGAAACATTGATTTTTTACGTCACCATCGCGCCTACATCACCGGAGTTATCGACCGCATAGATGAATGTGTAGACGAGGAAGGCAATGAAAATCTGGCAAAACAACGTTTTCTGGATTGGCCGTCAAGTCCTAATCAGCCGGGGGTTGAAGCAGGATGCAGAGCATTGCTTAGCTGGGCTTTGAAAGATGCAGAGGTATTATGCAATCTACTGGAAGAACAAGAACATGCAAAAAAATGCCGTGCCATATCCAAGCGACTGAAAAAACAAATAAAACAACCTAACGGTTTGAAACAAGCAGCCGCACTAATGTCCATCGCAGGATTAATGAAGCCCGAGCAAGCATGCAGCGAAGTTATCTCAGTAGATGGTGCCAAGGACTTTTCCACTTTTTATGGCTACTACATGTTGCAGGCCCTTGCACAAGCAGGCAAATACCAGCAAGCTCTTGACATTATCCGTCAGTACTGGGGAGGAATGTTAGATTTGGGAGCAACCACTTTCTGGGAAGATTTCAATCTGGACTGGACACATAATGCCGCCAGACTGGATGATTTCGTTCCCGAGGGCAAAGATGATATTCATGGAGATTTCGGCGATTATTGCTATCCCAGTTTCCGGCATAGCTTCTGCCACGGTTGGGCTTCCGGGCCTACCCCTTGGATGACACAACATATTTTAGGCGTCGAGATAGTGGATGCAGGCTGTAAGACCCTTCGCATAACTCCCCATCTTGGTGATCTGGAATGGGCGGAAGGCACCTTCCCTACTCCATTGGGGATAGTCTACATCAAGCATGTCAAAGGAGCTGATGGGAAAATAGTTTCTACGATCAAAGCTCCTGATGGAATCAAAGTAATATAAAATAAGGGGCTCTCTAACGAGCCCCTCATATTATATCAAAATTCCTCTTTCAACTGTTCACACCAGTCCGTTATACGTTTATCCGTCAGCTTCGACTGGTTCTCTATATCAATCACCAGTCCACACCATTTACCATCCCTCAAAGCTCTTGACCGGTTAAATGAATAACCTTCGGCAGACGTAAATCCGACAAGGATAGCCCCTGCCTTTTCAAAAGCATCAGCCAGTATTCCCAGACCATCCACAAAATTATCGGGATAACCGATTTGATCACCAAGCCCGAAGAGGGCTACTTTCTTGTCTTTCAGATCGAGGCTTTCTATTTCCGGTATCATCTCATCCCAATAGGTGGGCAATTCACCGTCAAACCAAGTAGAAGCACCTACTATCAGTTTATCATAAGCCTGGAAATCATTCTGCCAAGCTTTTTCTATCATGATCATTTCTACTTCTTTGTGTCCGAGCTTCTCACGTATCTTCTCTGCGATATGAGAAGTCTTGGCAGCATTCATTGCATAAAATAATCCTATCTCTTTCATAATAACTTATTATTAAATTAATATTCCAACAGCTTCTTGGCTGCTTCAAAAATTCTATCTGCACCCGGCAGAATAGCACTTTCCAGTATCGGATTAAAACCTACAGGAGTAAAGGTAGAGCCTACACGCTGTACCGGTGCATCCAGGTAACGGAACAAGTCTGTACCAATACTGGCTGCAATCTCACCACCGAAGCCACCAAAGACTTTATCTTCATGAACAATCAAGGCTTTGCTGGTCTTCTTCACAGACTCATAAATGGTTTCTTTATCCAACGGTATCAAAGAACGGATATCAATCACTTCCACACTCCAACCACCTTCTTTTTCCAAACGTTCGGCAACATTCAAGCAGAAATGCGTTGTATTACCATAGGTGATAATACTCAGGTCACTGCCCTCACGGCGAATACGCGCTTTCCCAAAAGGGACTTCAAAATCATTAGGAACGATGGTGGCTGCTTCTACAGAATTATACAATGCTTTCGGTTCAATAAACAGCGTAAAACCACGGGAACGTATACTTGTACGGAGCAGTCCGGCAGCATCATCAGCAAAGGATGGACAAACAATCCGCGCTCCGGGCAGAGTAGCCAAAGCACCCTCCAGATTTTGTGAGTGATAGAGTCCGCCACCGATATAACCACCGGAAGCCAAACGCAAAGTTACATTAGGAACAAACTGTCCGTTGCTGCGCCAATACTCATGGGTACATTCCACATATTGTTCTACGGCAGGCCAGAAATAGTCGGCAAACTCCGCCCCCTCTATCACTACCCGGATTTTAGGATCAAAACGGCTCATTCCATTTGCTGTGCCGACAATATAATCTTCAGCGATAGGTGCACTGAATACACGAGCTTCGCCGAATTCCTGCTGCATACCTTTGGTTACATTGAACACTCCTCCTTTATCCCGATTGGCAACATCCTGCCCCCAGATGAAGGTATTAGGATTATAGCGGAACTCTGCTTTCAGCGTTTCATTGATGGCAGTTACAAAGAATTTCTTCTCTCCTTCTGTCTCACGATGTGTCCCATCTTTATATTTTTCCGGTTCGTAAGGTTCCGGCAATACATAGTTGAAAATGGTTTTAGGATCGGGATCGGGAGCTGTCAGCGCCTTACGATTAGCAGCAGCCAGGTCTTTCTTTGCTTTCTCCTCTATTTCTTTCAGCTCTTCCTCCGTGAGACGCTTGTAACGCAACAGCATCCGGCGGAACTTCAGCAACGGATCAGCTTCTTTCACATAAGCCAGTTCATTTTCATCCCTGTATAGAGTATCTTTGTCAGAGTTGGAATGGGAACCGATACGGACACAATTGGCATGTACGATTACCGGATTCCGGTTCAACAATGCATACTCACGGGCCTCAGTCATGGCATTCATGGAGTCGAACACATCTTTTCCATTACAATGGATAATCTTCAGATTCTTGAATCCGGAGAAGTTATCCGCCACTTTACGGGCTGCCGTCTGGTCTTTCTTCGGAACAGATATACCATATCCATTATCCTGCCATACAAAAATAACGGGTAGGCGTTCAAGGCTGGCACCGTTGACAGCTTCGTAGACAAAGCCTTCGGATGAAGCAGATTCACCATGTGAAGTAATAACAACTCCTTTATGGTCATAATATACCATTGCACGTGCCACACCGGCTGCATGAAGATCATGCGTACCTGTAGCCGAAGATATATTCTCGATATGCCATTCGGGTTTGGCAAAGTGATTGGACATGTGGCGTCCGCCACTTCCCGGATCAGTAGCTTTGGAAATACCGTTCAGTATAAGTTCTTCTGCCGTCATTCCGGCGGAAAGGGCAGTCAGCATATCACGGTAGTAAGGGAAAAGGAAATCTTCTCCTTTGGTAAATACCTGTCCGATGGCCAACTGTATTCCGTCATGTCCGGCATACGGAGCATGAAAGGACCAGCCAAGGGACTGCAACAGGTAAGCGGGCGCCTTTTCATCGAGCGCACGCCCCAGCGTCATCAGGTAATACCATTTCTTCAGTAATTCCACATCTGTGGTTTTTATATTGTACTTTTTCATACTTATCAAGGTATTAAGTTATTCTTTCCAGTTTTCCAGATACTCTTTAATAAAATAGAGGAAATTGCCACCTAATGAACCATCCACAACTCTATGGTCATAAGAGAGGGACAGATACATCTTACGACGGATGGCAATCACATCCCCTTCCGGGGTCTCTATTACGGCGGGCTTTTTCTCGATGTATCCTACTCCCAGGATAGCTACCTGAGGCTGATTGATGACAGGTGTACCGAACAAAGACTTGAATGTACCAAAGTTCGTAATCGTAAAAGTGCCGCCGGAAATGTCATCGGGCATCAGCTTGTTATCACGAGCCTTGAGTGCCAGTGAATCAATGGCTACGGCAAGTCCGTTCAGGTTCAGACGATCGGCATCACGAACCACCGGAACAATCAGATTGCCATCATTCAGAGAAACGGCAATGCCGATATTGATATGCTTCTTGAACAGTATATTATATCCCTCTACCGATACATTCACTTGTGGGTAAGCAGCCAGCGCCTTCGCCACAGCTTCTGTGATGGCAGGCATATAAGTTAGTTTCACTCCCTCACGACGGAAGAAAGCATCTTTATTTTTATCACGCCACTTCACAAGTTTCGTTACATCCACTTCCACAACATTGGTTACGTGCGGGGAAGTATGTTTCGACATTACCATGTGGTCGGCTATCACCTTGCGTACACGATCCATCTCTTTTACTTCAACACCTTCTGCTGAGAATGTGCCGGAAGCAGGTGCAGTACGTTGTATTTCAGGAGTTGCAGCAGGTTTAGCAGTCATTATACCACCACTTTGTTTCCGGACAATGTAACTCTTGATGTCCTTCTTGCTCACCCGCCCCTGATATCCGGTACCCGGAATAGTATCCAGTTCTTTAGGCTGAATGCCAGCCTCACGAGCCAACTGAAGAACTATAGGCGAGTACCAACGCTCTTCTTCCGTTTTTACAGTCTTGACTTGAGGAGTTTCCTCAGAGGCAGTCTTAGAAACAACCACAACACCCTCATCCCCGGAGTTCTCACCTCCGATATCGACAATAGCCACCACCGTACCCACAGCTACGGTATCTCCTTCTTTAAATAAAATCTCCACGACTTTGCCTTCTACCGGAGACGGTATTTCGGCACTGACTTTAGCGGTATTTACTTCAAATAACACATCATCTTCCTTGATGACGTCTCCTACTTGTACCGACCACGAGATGATGGTACCTTCGGTTATACTTTCACCCAATTTGGGCATCTTTATTTCAAATCTTGACATATAGTTAAGTTTTAGGTTCTCGGTTTATTATTATACAACAAACAACTGAGTAGTAAGTTTTTAACTTAAGTAAAAGTTAATGCAGATTTATGATATATCCACTCTTTGCAGGCATACTTTTCCGCTTTCAACCGTTCGATGGCTTCCATATCTCCGGCAGAGAAGCGGTAAATCCGGTTATCGTCATCCTCCACAAAGGAGTGAAAGAGCAAATGCATGAAACGTTTGACGTCCATAGGCCCAGACAAAAACTCTTTTATATTCGCAACTTCACTCCGTACGGAAGGTACTGCACGCATAGTACGAGAGCCTGGTAAACGACTTTCCGCATCCGGATCGCCATTCAACGCCGCATTCAACATATCCAGATCAGTGGAAAACAACAAAGTACAATGATACATCACCCGGTCTTTATGTATGCACTGCGCACTACCCGAAATTTTCTGCTCGTCCACATAAATGCCCAGACGCTGGTCGGCATAAGCCGTGATGCCCACCTTCTCGAGGAAGTCGACCACCAATTGCAGGTAATATTCAAAATCCGGTTGCTTCCTGGTTTCAATAAAACTCAGGTTAATGTTTCCCCGGTCATGATATACAGCCCCTCCACCGGAGAAACGGCGTGCCAGGGTTATTCCCTTTTCATCCAGAACCCTCTCGTCCGCTTCCGCCGCCACACTCTGATGTTTCCCTATCACAACGGAAGGTTCCGACTGCCAAAGCATAAAGAAGTTGCCTCGCTTCTGCTTCAACAAATACTCTTCTGCTGCCAGATTAAAATAGATATCCGTACAGCGATTATCAATGCAGAACATTATGCAAAGAGTGTTTCATGGAAGATTTCACCGACCGTCGGGTGTGGGAAGACAGTCTTCTGAAATTCTTCCACCGTATATCCGTGCTGCACGGCAATTCCGGCAAGTACAATCAACTCGGAAGCCGGATTGCCCAGCATGTGGCAACCTATTATCCGGTCATCATCATCCAGTATCAGCTTGCAAAGCCCGTTTCCCTGCTCGTTCTCGGCTACGAAACGGCCGGAATAGGCCATCGGCAATTTCTGCACATGATAGCTGATACCGGATGCTTTCAGTTCTTCCTCAGTTTTACCCACGCCGGCCACTTCGGGATTAGTATACACTACGCCCGGCACGCAATCGTAATTCATCCGGTCTTCCACCTCCAGAATATGATTGATGGCAACCTCACTCTCGCGGATGGCGGTATGCGCCAGCATAGAATGCCCGGTGATGTCACCACAAGCATACACGCATGGATGGGAAGTTTGCATGTGTTCATCCACTTTCACGCCGTTGCGCAGCAGTTCTATGTTCAGTTTATCCAAGCCCACCTGCAGCAGGTTGGCTTTCCGACCGACGCTGACTAATATCTTTTCAGTCTCGATGAGCGACGTTTTGCCATCCTTCTCAATGGTGACTCCTTCGGGACTAACTTCAACCACTTTGGTATTCAGATGGAATTTGACTCCGCGTTTCTGATATTCCGCACGCAGCATGCCACTGGTTTCTTTATCCATAGCACCCAGTACTTCGGGCATCATCTCGACTACATGCACCTGCACGCCCATACTATTGAAAAAAGAAGCGAACTCCATCCCGATGACGCCGCCACCGATGATGACCAGTGAAGATGGCAGCACAGTGCTCTCCAGGGCCTCTTTCGACGTCCAGTAATCAACTCCGGACAGACCTTTAATAGGCGGGATAACCGTGTCGGAACCGGTACACACCAACAGGTAGGTTACTTCGTACGTCTCCCCCGATGCCGAAACCCGGAAGCGTCCGTCCGCTTCGCCCGTAATCACAGCTTCGTGAGGTACAATGACAGCACCGTAGGAATTAACAGTCATCTGCACACCGCCGGTCAGCTTTTTCACAATCTTATCCTTGCGTTCAATCATCTTCTGCATATCGAACGCCGAACCGTCGGGCACGGAAATGCCATACTTCGACGCGCTTTTCATATTGTCCCACAACTTGGCGGAATAGAGCAAAGTCTTGGTAGGAATGCACCCCTCGTTGAGGCAGACGCCACCAATGGCTTTCTTCTCAAACAAGACTGTTTGCAGTCCGTTTGCAGCCGCTCTTTCGGCTGCCGTATAACCGGCAGGACCGCCGCCGATGATAGCTATATCATATTTCATAAATCAGTAGTATTAAGTTATTTATGCAGTAACAACAAACAAGAAGAGAGCAAAGTTCTATAAGTATCAACAAGGGAAGTTGCTGTTTTTCAGCCCCAATGGCCTGTTTCATAAAAATAATCTGTATTTTTGCAGAAATTTAAGGAATTATATGGTAGCCCCCGAAATAGCAATTGTTGACTCCAACACCCTGTCGTGTCTGGGATTGCAGAATCTGATGGAAGAAATCATCCCGATGGCCGTCATCCGCGTGTTCAGTTCGTTCGAGGAGCTGGTGGATGATACGCCCGACATGTATGCGCATTATTTCGTCTCGGCACAGATATACTTTGAGCATACGGCTTTCTTCCTGCCCCGCAAACCCAAAACAATTGTATTGGCAAACGGCGATAACCAACCGCAACTGGCGGGAATACCGACCCTGAATATTTATCAGGATGAAAAGGTATTGATAAAAAGTATTTTGCAGCTACACCAGTTCGGACATAAAGAGGGGCATCCGCATGGACATCCACATCCGGCAACAGGACACCCCGGAGGGCACCCTTGCGGCAATTCGTATGCCGAACACGACCTCTCTCCTCGCGAAATAGAAGTGCTGGTGCTGATTACCAAAGGACTCATCAATAAGGAAATAGCCGACAAACTAAACATCAGTCTGACTACCGTCATCTCCCACCGGAAGAATATCACAGAGAAACTGGGCATCAAATCGGTAGCGGGACTGACTATCTATGCCGTGATGCACGGATATGTAGAGGCAGACCGCATCTAAACCCTGAAATATAGACCTCTTGTTCCCTCGCCAACTCATTTAAAACTGAAAAGTAATGAATGAAATGACTACGCTCAGGATCACAGATACTCAGTAAATCATTATTTCATTCAGAACCGCTCAGTTACAAAGCAAACGACATTTTTTATCCTGAAGATTATTTTATAAGCACTTTGCACAGAAAATGCGAAGTGCCGGAACTAAGTAGCCGCACCGCTACTTTTATCCTTTTTCCCTGCAACGGCTAAAAAAAATCATAGTGAACGGCTATTCTTTCCACCACGAGGTTCTTTTCTTTCCACCATGGTGGAAAGAAACTTTCTCCGTGGTGGAAAGAAAAGAACCTCGTGGTGGAAAGAATAAGCATCCACATATAAAAAACTTATCATCCGGCAGAAAAAACAATAAAAGTGCCTGGGAAAAGAGTTAAGCCATTCTCTAAATCCTCATTAATGAGGATTGCGGGAAAAAGAGAAATGCCCTTACTTTGCAAACGAAATAATAGAAGCAAAAAAAATGGAGAAGAGTAAATTGTTCGCCTTTGCCCTGACACTCCTGTCAATAGGAAATGTATGTGCAGAGGAAGTGGATACCCTGAAAATCGTGGATGTTGAAGAAGTCCTTATCATTGCAGCCCCCAAAGAAAACCGTAAGTTGCGCGAACTGCCCAACGCCGTCACCCTGCTTTCACAACAGGACATGCAAGCTGCACAAGTAAACTCAATCAAAAACCTGACCGCACTTGTACCCAATATATTTATCCCCGATTATGGTTCGCGCCTGACTTCCGCTGTTTATATCCGCGGCATCGGCTCCCGCATCAACACTCCCTCCGTAGGATTGTACGTCGACAATATACCTTATATAGATAAGTCGGCATTCGACTTTGATTATTCCGATATTGAACGTATCGACGTGCTGCGCGGCCCGCAAGGCACACTGTACGGACGAAATGCGATGGGAGGAATTATTAAAGTGCATACCAAATCTCCTTTCTCCTATCAAGGCACCGACTTCCGCATTGGAGCCGGCACACATAACCAATACAATACTTCCGTCACGCACTATCACCGGATAAACGAGCGGTTTGCTTTCTCCGCCGGAGGGTTTTATGACTATGAGGGAGGATTCTTCCGCAATGCGGCACGCAATAATGATAAGTTAGATAAAGGACAATCCGTCGGTGGACGCGCCCGTGCCATCTATCTGCCCAGCGAAAACTGGAAGCTCGACTTCAACCTAAGCTATGAGTATAGCGACCAGGGCGGCTATCCTTACGGACTTTATGATAAAGAAAACGGAACTGTTGCCAAACCCGCTTACGATGAAGAAAGCAGTTACTACCGCAATCTGCTGAATGCCGGACTGAATCTGGAATATCAGGCGCAAAACTTCATTCTGAGTGCCGTCACCGGCTATCAGTGGTTGCGCGACCGCATGTTCATGGACCAGGATTTCTCCGCAGCCAATATCTTCAATATAGAACAGAAGCAAAGAATAAATACGTTCTCAGAAGAAATCGTTCTGAAATCCAAGCCCAACCGTCGTTGGCAATGGACCACAGGCGCTTTCGGTTTCTATCAATCCCTGCATACGGACGGTCCGGTGCTATTCCACCGGGATGGCATCACTTCGGTAATTGAAGGAAATGCAAACAGTGTTTTCGACGACCTCGCATCAATGGGGGTGCCGGGCATACCCGTCATGCACCTGGGCATCAATAATGAGAGTTTACCCGTCAGCGGAAGTTTCGACACCCCTACGCTGAGCGGTGCCATTTTCCACCAGTCCACCTTCAATGATTTATTTGTCAAAGGCTTGTCGGCAACCATCGGTTTGCGAATGGACTATGAGAAAGTAAAGATGGAATATAACTCTGCCGCCGCAACCACCAACTTCAACTTCTCCATGAAGATGGGAAATCCGGCCAATCCCCAGATTATCGAGAGTCAAGGCCTTGAAGGAAATGCGGCTTATCTGGGCAAAGAATCTACCGACTACGTTCAGCTATTGCCTAAGTTCGCTTTGCAATACGAATGGAACAAGGGAAATAATATTTACGCAACCGCCGCACGTGGCTATCGTTCGGGAGGATATAACATTCAGATGTTCTCCGACCTCGTGACGGGAATGCTCAGCAACTCCATGATGGATGCCATCATGACCGACCCTAACTTCAGCAGGTTCTCTGCCATGATTGAACAAATGAAAAAAGAATTGCCGGAGGTAAGCGATGCCACCAAGTATAAACCGGAATATACCTGGAACTACGAAATAGGAAGCCATCTCACGCTTTGGGAAGGGCGCTTGCTTGCCGACCTCTCCGCTTTCTACATGGATACACGCAACCAGCAGATTGCAAAGTTTGCGGAGAATGGTCTGGGCCGTATCACAGTGAACGCAGGAAAAAGCCATAGTTACGGTGCCGAAGCAAGCCTGCGTGCCGCTCTTACCACTGCATTTACGGTAAACGCTTCTTATGGATACACTTATGCTACTTTCAAAGAGTACGCAACCAACGTTAAAGTGGACGGAGAGACAAAGGAGATAAGTTACAACGGCAATTACGTCCCCTTCGTGCCCAAACATACACTGAGTCTGGGCGGACAATACATCTTCCGCATCAACCCGGGGCATTGGCTGGACCGCATCCAGGTAAATGCCAACTACACCGGTGCCGGACGCATCTACTGGACAGAGCAGAATGACGTCAGCCAGTCCTTCTACGGCATACTGAACGGACGCCTCAGTCTACAGAAAGGCAACGGACAGATTGACTTCTGGGTTCGCAATGCACTGGATAAAGATTATGCTGCTTTTTACTTTGAAAGCATGGGTAACGGGTTCATGCAGAAAGGACGGCCTATACAAGCGGGGATTGAATTGCGTTGCAGGTTCTGAAAGCAAATACATTCCTATAAGAATATTTTTCCTGAACGGGAGCAAGTTTGATATTGTATTCGGATAAGTGCAGGATTTCCGAAACAGTTTCCACTTTTACAGTGGAGTATCAAAAACAAGCATTACCTTTGCACAATGAATCGAGTAAGTATGCCGCATTGCTATAGGCTTATATGCAAGATACCTAACGCCATCGACTTGTGCCTGATGCACAAACCGATGGCGTTTTTCTTTATTCAATAGGAGCACCGCAATTTGCAAAGGTGCTCACGTCGCTTCTGCAACTGAAGGTTATTCCGCAGTAGGGCCGCTGTAAACTTTTCCGTTTACCGTGACCTGTCCCGCTTTGTTGCGGATATCAAGCCCCTTTCCGGCGTTGCCGAAATTAGTGCCGGAAGTTGCGTCATAGGTAAATGTTACCGTCTGGCTGCTCTGGCTCGGATTGGCATCAATGTAAACGGAAGGATAGTCTGTGGAAGCAGCGTTGTCCTTCTGAACACTGAATGTACAACCGTTTTTCAATTCAACTACCTTCGAGTAGTTGTAGTCAGTGTTTTTGTTGCTACGGTTTCCAATAGTGAGGGCTGCAGAAGGCGCCTGATTACCATCTCCCCAAGGGGTAGCTCCTGCCGGCTTGTTACTGCCGATTCCAGTGTCGTAGCTGCTGCTGACATTCAGTTTGAATTCACACCCATCGAAGGTAAGTTGGCCTCCGCGCAGGAAAGCACCCTGCCAACCACCGATAAAGGTACATCCCGTTGCCGTCACAGTGCCGGGAACATTGAACATCAAGCCGGTTTCCTCAGCCGTGAAAGTGGAATTTGTGAGCGTAACTACGTGGCCGGAACCGTTTTCCTTGGCAGCATTCGAGGAAAGACAATAATATTTGCAGTTCATTGTACTGTTTTCTACTGTAATCTTAGCCGAACTTACGCGCGGGTCTATCAAGATACCGGCCGAACCGACAGAAGGAGCGGTATATTCAATATTCTTCATGGTGAAGTTGCCTCCGATACTTTGATTGATAGCGATGGCCTGGCTGTAGTCAGTGATTTTACCCTTGCTGGTACCGTCACCGTTAAAGATCAGTGTTGCTCCTCCAGCAATAAGGTGAAAGCCCTTGTCTTCCAGTGTCAGCGTATGTGTGCCCACATTGATCTCCATACTCTTGCCGGCTGCCACAACTATGCGGTTCTTGATGCTTGCGTCAGCTTGCAACGTAATCTTCTTCACTTCCGCACCGGCCGCAATGTTGATGCCTCCTTTCTCGATTACCAGTTCATCTATCACGGTACCGTCCTTGATTTCCAATGTGTTTTCTCCGGTACTGGAAGTCACTTTGGTCCAAGATCCGCCGTTCAGTTCCACATGCTCAATGTTCTTCACGTTCAGCGTGCCTGTGGTACCTTGGGGAACATTGATGACGGCAGCCGGAGTGGCTGTATCATCCGTAGCCCCCTTCACGGTGAATTCATTGCTACTGACAGAAGCAATGTTAATAGTGACAGGCTCTTCTACCGTACTGGAAGAAGGGATGGCAATCTCTCCGTTGGCAGCTACACTTTCAATTGTGATATTCTTCACGCCTTCTTCCAAAGCCTTGTTGGCGGCTTCCGCATCGGCTACGGTTTGTGAGAAATTGATGGTTTCTCCATCAATCTCCACAATGCGGATGGGACGCATTTCCTTGGCTGTACCGGCCGTTACTGTAAAACTGGAAGTGGTATGGAACACTTGAGCTTCTGCTATTCCTATCTTCAAGGTGGCTGTGATACCTCCGGAATACGCTCCTGCGGGCACGGGGATATCCAGTATCAGCGGATCTATGCCCGTTCCGGTAAATGAGAGGGTAACTTCTCCGCCTGTGCTCGACAGTGCAGCCAGCGTGGCGGGTGTACCGGGAGTCAGGACGGCTGTTCCGGTAATGCCGGATGCATTCAGTTTCAGTGTACCTTGCGCGCCGCCTTCAATGCCGCTCACTTGGATACGCATCAATCCGCTCAACAACTGCGTGAACTCCACCTTGTTCTTGGCCTCATTCAGCTTACCGAACATCGGCGCGTTGCTCACGGGATAAGTGTAAGTAGTGGGGAAAGTCAATGTGCACGTGGATGGAGTGTAGTTCTTCGACGGATATACCGCATATTCCAATTCCGACATTTCGCCCGTCACCGTACCTTTAAAGGTACCGGTGCTTCCACCCTCGCCGTTTTTCAATTCAAATGTTCCGGTGGAACTGTAAACATTGTCTTGTACCAATGTACCGAAGACATAGAAAGCGTCTCCTGCACTCCAGTTTACGTTATAGTTTACATCCACCGCAGTACGTGTGTCCGCACCGGTGGTGGCAGTCAGGGTCAGTTCATCTTGTTGCGTGGCAGCTCCGTTCTCCATAAGTTCTTCGTTGGAGCAACCTGCCAATGCGGCTGTGCAAAGCAGGGCCGTGAGGTAAGTCAATCTTTTCATGTTTGAGTAATTTTTTTGTTTTGAAAATTAATTGTAGTGGGAACATCCGCTTACGTGCGGAGGTGGGCATCATTGCCAGTAACCATCTTCCTTGTCCCAAGTGGGAAGACCGGATTCGGTGTCGCTGGTTGCAAAGCCAGTTTCCACCGCCACCTGCAATATTTCTATTTCGGGCGGCTCATACCTCTCTTTTGGTAGGGTATCCATCATGTTTTTTTTGAGTATTACGGTCTTCCTCAGCTCCATGGCAGGCCTGTAAATAAACACGAAGCGTAGAACTGATTGCTACACTTCGCCAATAACGGGGACCTGAGATTGCCCTTAACTCACGAAATGACACAATACAGCCCCACGCTATAGCGTGAAGCCATCTACGTATCATTCTTGTGAGTTGAAATTTCTCAGGTTTCGTTATTGACAAGAATGAAGCAAGACGCTTCTAAATATTATTCTAAAAAAATTCTGCGGCAGACGCTTCCGCACACCCGGCAAATGTAAAGTTTGCCACCGACATAAACAAGAAAAATGAAAGATATTTTAAAAATGCCTGTCATAAGTGTCAGGATTCCCAATTCGACAAAGCATGGGTAACGAATTCATAAAGGAAGGATGGCTACAGGCGGGCATTGGGTTGTGTTGCAGATTCTAAAAACTCGCTCAGCCCGCTAAAATAGGCTTGTTTGCAGGGATATGAATAAAGTGTGATAAGATGGTAGGGTGATAATGTGATAAAGTGGCTGCGCTATATACCACAGAGTGTTATCCCGCTACTACCTTACCACCCTATCATCTTACCACCCTATCACTCTTTTATTCATTTCTTTTCAGTTATGAATTATATTCAACTACTGATTCGTATTAGTAATAGCTGATCATAAAATAAGAGATAAATTATCATTGATGTGCCAAGTTGTTTTTTAAGCGTTGCCAAACTACAAGAACTTTTGCTATCTTTGTGTCGTTAACGGATTAAATAATATAGTAGCAGGAGGATAGCAGATGGATCCACAGAAATACATAGTACCCGGCAGAAAAAGACTTCCCTACGGCATGATGAACTTTGCACTCATCCGTCGCGAGGACTATTATTATGTAGACAAAACTCATTATATCCCCCTGATAGAACAGGCAGACCGTTTCTTCTTTTTTATCCGTCCCCGCCGCTTCGGCAAGAGCCTGACGCTGAATATGCTGCAACACTATTACGACATACGCACCCGTGACAAGTTCGAAGCTCTTTTCGGCGACCTATATATCGGACAACATCCCACACCGAGCCGCAACAGCTACCTAGTGCTCTATCTCAATTTCTCCGGTATCACCGGTGAACTGAACAATTATCGTAAAGGTCTGGACGAACATTGCCAAATCTGTTTCGACTACTTCTGTGAAGTATATGCCGACCTCTTGCCCGAAGGTATCAAAGAAAAATTGGTTGACGGCTCCATCATTTTCATCCACTTTTTCTTT
>OGMW01000591.1_pt1 | contig 37989 bp, 25 predicted proteins | sample 1573281 | NCBI WGS metagenome assembly OGMW01 (sample SAMEA2581907, study PRJEB24529) | metagenome | biome: Human gut stool | place: China | collected 2011 | reverse complement strand
TTTACATGATCACTATTCATAATTACCTCCAAGTTTTTTAAATGCGTTCTGCGATAAGAGTTCCCATTTCTTTACATCCAACCTTTGTCATTCCCTCAGACATGATATCAACGGTACGGTATCCATCTTTTAATACCTGTTTTACCGCATGATCTACAGCATCTGCTGCCTCATCCATATTGAAGGAATAACGAAGAAGCATGGAAGCAGAAAGAATGGTTGCGATTGGATTAGCAATGTTCTGCCCTGCGATATCCGGTGCGGAGCCATGACTTGGTTCATATAATCCAAAGCTTCCTTCTTTTAAACTAGCAGAAGATAACATTCCGATAGAACCGGTTACCATACTCGCCTCATCCGATAAAATATCTCCAAACATATTCTCTGTAAGAATAACATCAAACTGCTTTGGATCTCTTACTAACTGCATAGCACAGTTATCAACTAACATATGCTCTAACTCTACTTCCGGATAGTCCTGAGCCACCTCATTAACAACTTTTCTCCATAAACGGGAAGAATCCAATACGTTCGCTTTATCTACGCTTGTTACTTTCTTTCTTCTCTTCATAGCGATATCAAAACCGCGGACAGCAATACGGCGAATCTCTTCTTCACTGTATGTAAGTGTATCTACAGCCTTTGTCACACCATCTTCTTCAAATGTCTTTCTTTCTCCAAAGTAAAGACCACCTGTAAGTTCTCTCATAACAACGAGATCAAATCCATCTCCGATAATATCTTCTCTTAACGGACAGGCATCTTTTAATTCCTCATAAAGATAGGCCGGTCTCATATTGGCAAATAATCCAAGTCCTTTACGGATTGCAAGGAGTCCTGCTTCGGGTCTTAAATTCGCTGGGAGCTTATACCATGGAGAAGTTGTTGTGTTGCCACCGATAGACCCCATCAGCACAGCATCACAGCTTTTTGCTGTTTCTAAAGCTTCTTCTGTAAGAGGCTTTCCCGTTACATCAATAGATGCACCACCAAGAAGAATATCTGTATAATCGAACTTCTCATTATATTTCTCTGCCACTTTATCGAGCACCTTAAGTGCTTCTGCCACGATTTCCGGACCAATTCCGTCTCCTCGGATTACACCTACTTTATAACTCATCGTTTCATCCCTTTCCTTTTTCTTCTATCTTTATACCCTTTATGAATTAAGACGCATCATTTCCTGCAAATTAATAATTCAAATACTTATGGGTATAGATACTCACGTTTCTTTATCATATCTCATTTTTCTATTATAATCAATCTTTTTTCCAGACATTCCTGTACTTTATTGCAAAATTCTCTCCATGCCTGCTCATGTTTCACATAATATTTAGGACACATTTTTCCTGTAACGTCATAATGGCGAATCACATTTTGGGAAGATAATCCATACATCTTGCAAATCCATGCTGTCAGACGCACGACAGAATCATAAGTTTTCTCATTAAACTTTCCATCTTTCCCTGGGTGACAGCACTCAATAGAAATCGTATCTTTATTTCTGTTATTCGATGCATAAGAAATCTCATTTTGTGGAATACACTGAATAATCTCTCCATCTAAGCCGACAATATAATGACTGCTTGCCTTTGTAATATGCGTATTTTGGAGATTATTAAAATAATCCCGATTCTCCTTTGCCGTACTACCTGGATTCGCAACATAATGAATCACTACACCTTTTACTTTTTTAAGGGTAATTCCACTTCTGCTGTATGGATTCATATCTAAAAAGTCTTCTGTGATCTCCGGTCTCCCACAAGGTCCATCCTCTGCAGGAAGCACTCGATTACCGGATGCTTCTCCCTTTTCCTGCTCCTGTGATGTTCCTGCTACTTTCGCCGGCATCCAAAGTAAGCTATTATGTAGAACAGAAATAAATAATGCCAAAAGAAAAACTGTAATGATCAATTGCTTTTTATTTGACGTCTTTCTAGTTGATATCTTTCTATTTGATATCCTTTTCTTTCCTCTGCGTTTTTTCCCAGACTTTTTCCCTTTCCTCACTTTATTATTCTTCCAGACCTGTTTCTGGTCTCTGGAAAAAAACATCTGATCACCTCTTTCTAACTAAAGTAAAAATCAAACTTTCCTATAAAGTAAAAAAACTGCGCAGATGAAGATTCCCCCATCTGCGCAGCCCTTTGCGTTCTTATTATTCTACACTATAGTTTGGTGCCTCTTTTGTGATATGAATATCATGAGGATGACTTTCTTTTAAGGAAGCTGCTGTAATCTTTACAAACTGTCCCTTTTCTTTTAATTCCTGAATCGTCTTTGCTCCGCAATATCCCATACCGGAACGTAATCCTCCAACAAGCTGGAAGATGGTATCTTCCACTTTACCTTTATAAGCTACACGGCCTTCTACACCTTCCGGTACTAACTTCTTCGCATTAGCCTGGAAGTAACGGTCTTTACTTCCGTTCTCCATAGCTGCCAGTGAGCCCATTCCACGATATACTTTATATTTTCTTCCCTGATATAATTCAAACTCTCCCGGACTCTCATCACATCCTGCAAGAAGTCCACCAAGCATAACAACGTTCGCTCCTGCTGCAATCGCCTTTGTAACATCACCAGAGAACTTAATTCCACCATCTGCAATGATTGGAATATTATACTTATCTGCCATCTCATAGCAATCCATAACAGCAGTAACCTGAGGAACACCGATGCCGGCAACAACACGTGTTGTACAGATAGAACCAGGTCCGATTCCTACCTTAACAGCATCAACACCACATTCGATCATAGCCTTTGTACCCTCTGCTGTTGCGATGTTACCTGCAATAACCTGTAAGTCAGGATACTTCTCTTTTACTAAAGCAAATGTCTTTAATACGTTAGCTGAATGTCCATGTGCTGTATCAATAACGATAACATCTACATGAGACTTCACAAGCTCATCTACACGATTTAAGATATCTGGTGTACACCCTACTGCTGCACCACAAAGAAGACGTCCGTTGCTGTCTTTAGCGGAATATGGATAACGAATCTGCTTCTCAATATCCTTAATTGTGATCAAGCCTTTTAAGTTAAAGTTATCATCTACAATAGGTAACTTCTCTTTTCTTGCTTTACCGAGAATCTGTTTTGCTTCTTCTAATGTAATTCCTTCTTTTGCGGTAACTAAACCTTCGGAAGTCATAGACTCTTTAATCTTCTTATTAAAGTTTGTCTCAAACTTTAAGTCACGATTTGTAATAATTCCGACTAACTTGCCGTTCTCTGTAATCGGAACACCTGAGATACGGAACTTCGCCATCAGGTCTTCTGCCTGCTGTAAAGTATGTTCCGGGGATAGATAGAAAGGATCTGTAATAACACCGTTCTCTGAACGCTTTACCTTATCTACTTCTTCTGCCTGGGCTTCAATGGACATATTCTTATGAATAATACCAATTCCTCCCTGACGTGCCATAGCAATTGCCATCTGATGCTCTGTAACTGTATCCATGCTGGCACTCATAAATGGAATGTTTAACTTAATCTTGTTTGTAAGCTTTGTCTCCAGATTAACTTCATTCGGAATAACTTCTGAATATCCTGGAACTAATAATACATCATCAAATGTAATCGCTTCTTTAATGATTTTTCCCATTGTTTTCTTCCTTTCCATCCTTGAATAATTGATTAAAAAATATAGCTAATATTAGTAAATTATGTTAGCAAATAAATCCACTTTTGTCAACGTGGCAAATAAAACAGTTTTTTATAAAATTCCGGCTTAAATGTTATACAATTTCACGTATTGTGAAAAATAGACGAAAAATCCTACTTATAAAATTGAATGGATAAACAGAACGAATATCTATATCCTGTAAATTTCTTTTATAAGCAAAACCGCCCCTGGCAGAAGAAAATCTGCCGGGGCGGTAATCTGTTAGCTACACTTTCAGATTATACTAATTATTTTATAATCTTTACGCTTGATTTCTGTCCTTTTTTCTTTAAAAGTCTCTTATAAGCTTTCATTTTCTTAGCAGGCACTTTAATCTTTGCCTTCGCATGGATACCCTTAAATGCACTTCTTCCAACTTTCTTCAGAGAAACGGACTTAATTGTAATACTTCTCAGATTTTTAGCTTTCTCAAATGCACGTTTGCCGATTACCTGAACATTCTTACCAATTACAACTTTCTTGAGTTTCTTATCACCCTTGAACGCTTTATTTGCAATCGATGTTACTTTAAAGGTATAATTTCCACTCTTAATAGTTGCTGGAATAACAAATTTTGCTTTCTTGCTATTTCGTTTAACAAGCATTACCGTACCACCTGTTGCGTTAACTTCTCTTACCTTATAGATAGCTTTTTTGTACTTGATTAACATTCCAACAGAAGGAACCCCTGTTTCTGGTTTATTCGCAGATGGTTTTTCTGGATTCTTATTTGTATCTGGTGCCGGTTTTGTTACTTTTACAAGATTGCCTCTTGCTGTCTGTAATTTTTCAAGTGCCGCATTTACTTCATCTTTTGTCACTATTTCTTTTGCGATGACTGCTTTTACTTCCTTCAATGCTTTTTCATATTCCGCATAGGAACTATCCGTATAATCATCTTTTTTCAAAGCTTCTGCCTGCTTGATCTCGCCCTCTACCTTTTCCATAAATGCTTTATCTGCAATCTGATCCTTTGCAATCAACTTGATTTTATAGGTATTGGTTGTCTTGCTATCTTCAGAAGTAACGATTATCTTTACAACATTTTCTTTATTAAATGGTACTACCATTACTGATGCATTATCTTTTGCAACTGCATCCACAACAGCTTGGTCTACTTTGTCTACAACTACAGTATACTCGTATTTATCGGCTGCAAAACCTTCCACTGCTGTTCCATCCACTTTCAGCTCTTCTAACTCTGCTGTCTTGTTTGAAGTATAGCCCTTCGCACTTGTCCAGATTTCTAACTCAGTCAGACCAACATATCCTGTTCCCACCTGTTTCATGGTAAATCTCAATGCTTTTGCTTTCTGAACCTCATTAAATACCAGTTCACTCTTCTGATTTACCTGATAATCATCATGTGTAAATTCAACTTCTTATTGGCTGATACGCGGATCACTTCACGCTTATAGTCTTTCCCAACACGATCGGCATTGATACCATCTCTAAATATTTCTGCATTGAACTCACCATCACCCAAGAAAGACAGATCGACTTCAACATCACGCTCTTTCCAGTCGGTCAATCCACCCACATACCAGATACCGTCTTTCTCACGTGCCATTACAATATGTTCGCCTACTTTTCCGCTTATTGGAAGTGTCTGATTCCATACAGTAGGAATGGCAGCGATAAACTTCGTACATTCTTCCTCTTTCAGATAATTAGTAGGTGCATCACACAGCATATTAATAGGAGAATCAAAAATAGTATACAATGCTAACTGACGGCAACGTGTACCCTGACTCATCGGTTCTGTATAGACAGCATGAAAGTTCTTCATGATTACGTTATTCATCGCTCCCTGTGTATAATCAAGTGGTCCGGCAACCATGCGGATGAAAGGAGCTGTCACATCATATATCACTTGATCTGTTCCCGGTTCTGCCCACTTCATTTCTTCCAGTCCATGGACACCCTCGAAATTGATCGTATTCGGATAAGTACGTTGCAAACCAGTCGGTTTGAACGTTCCATGGAGATCTATCAGCAATTTGTATTTTGCTCCGGTTTCAGCCGCTTTACGGTTAAACTCAACTACTTGTTGGTCGTCACGGTCCATAAAATCAATCTTGAAACCTTTGATTCCCATTGCGGCATAATGCTTACATACACGATCCATGTCTTTTTCAAAAGCACGATAGCCCGCCCAAAGTATCAAATCTACATTTTTGCTTTTTGCATAGCTAATCAACTCTTTCAAATCGATTTCAGGAATCACCTCAAACAAATCCGCTTTACCCGGCACTGCCCATCCCTCATCCAATATCACATATTCGATACCGAATTTCGAGGCAAAGTCAATATAGTATTTATAAGTCTCATTGTTGATACCTGCGCGGAAATCCACGTTGTAGAGATTCCAGTCGTTCCACCAGTCCCAAGCCACTTTACCCGGTTTAATCCAAGAAAAATCTGTAAATTGTGCCGGAGTAGCCAGTTTATATACCATATCATTACAAAGCAGTTCTGCATCATCCTTGGCAATGACCATGACACGCCAGGGAAATGCTGTGTTTCCCTCCACTCTAGCAATATAAGGTTCACGAGATTTTACTACCCCTTTCAGTCCGCGAACTTCGTCTACTATCGTTTTCGGATAAGCTGCAAAGATTCCATCCAGAGAATATCCATGCTCACCATGTTTCACATACATACCCGGATAGTTCATCAAATCGGCTTCAGTGATACAGATTTTTTTTCCGTTCTTTCCCTCGACCAAAACCGGTAAAAAGGCAATCTGTTCCTTATCCCATGCAGACAAGGCAGTTTCCAGATACGTATTTTGGAAAGAACTGTAGAAAGGATCTTTCTTGCCCTCGTTCATTCGGCCTTTCGGTGAAGCTACAAAAACTTTCGGATCATTCGGAAAACAGAAAGAAGCCTGCTCGCTTTCCACCATAAACGGCTTCTTCAGTTCAGAGACAAAACGATAGGCTGCACCATCTTCATAAGCTCTGAACACCAAGCTATATCCTCCTTTAAAGTCAATGGTCAGTTCATTGAACTGGTCCTTGATTGATTTCTTCTTATAGATGGGAGGATAGATAGTCTCATTTACAGAACGGCGGCTGATCTTCTTTACTTTCGGATTGAGTCCGAAAGCTGTACCATCAGTTAGTTTCATGAAAATAGGAGATGGAGCCACCATCACATCGTTGTCGTGAAGAACGGAGTATTCCACATTCTTATCATTCACAATCACATTCACCTGCACTTTACCGGAAATGTCTTTCAGCTCGTACACTTTCTGTGCACAAATGGTTAAAGGTGCGATAGCCATTAGAACCGGCAAAAGTCTTTTCATCATACGTTTCATAAACTAATACTTTTTGTATTTCACACAGTTTTTTATTTACATATTTATCATAAGAGTACCGCTTGGCAGAGATAAAGGAGGAAGCTTAACAGGAAGAATTTCCTGCTAATAAAGCATTGAACAAGTGCTAAATAGCACCTTTCTTATCTCATTCGCGCTACCATTTTTTAGAAATCAATTGTCACCTGATAGGTATCCTTATTCTCAAAGAAGGTCTGTTGCACCTCATATTCGGGAAGCCATACGTATTTTTTTTCCCCTTTATATTCGGCTTCGAGCAAGAAAGTGAACCAGCGGTTATAAGGCAATTCGTCGGTATGCAAAGGAGGTGCGGGGCTATCATATAAGTTGGGGACACCAGTTATCAGATATTCTCCTTTCTTATCCGTCTCATAAGTACGGTAAGGAGTAGCGATCAGATCATTGAATTTTGCACGTGAACCATACAGATTCAGCTTTACCCCTTTTTGCTTTTTACCTTTCACTTTTACAGATACCTGTATGTTTTCGGGGAACATTTGTTTGAAGAATCCGTCGAAATCACGTCTCGGACGTTTGGATTTGGCGGTGTGATTGATTATATGAACTGCATACGAGCTCCATTTATATGTTTTATAATGACTGTTCATCACACAAGAGTCAGGTTCATATTCGATATGGTTCACCGGATTGTTCTTTGCCCGGATTCTATCAGCATACAAGTCGGTTACCCCACGATAATGTCCGAACTCATGTGCCACTCCTCTATGAAAATAGTCGATACCAAACAGATCTTCATGTTCCGTCTTGCTACGGCTACGGCAAATTACCATATTCAGATCGTCCGCCCCACCGCCGCAATACCATCCTTTAGCCGATTCTTCATCGTCAAAATCAAGAATAGAATCTATAATCAGCAGTACATCGTGATTGGGAAAACCGGCACTCTTCTGATAGATTTTCTCCAATTGGCGGGAGGAGCAGTCGTAAATCACCTGCAGATCCGGTATATAACGGAAATAGTAGTTGAAACGTCCATTGCCGGCTTTGTTCCAGAAGTCGTTCACTTGGTCGAAAAAAGCATTCAGCTTCGCTTGATAAGCTTCTTTACCTCCCCAATGCTCCACTCCGGCCTTATCGACAGCCACAAATACCCGGTATTCAATGGTGTCCAAAGATTGTTGAATCTGATTTTCCTCCAATGTCTTTGCCTCCATCCAAGAGAAGAAAGGCAATAGAGCGGGAAATATGAGCCATCTTTTCCAGTTGTTTTTCATATTAGTTCTTAGTTAAGAATGTATTTTATTTCTTGTAAATCACGACTATTTCCACCGACCATCAAAGTGAAGTCTCCTTTCTCCACAATGAACTTCATTTGATTATTGTAGAATCCTAGTTGTTCATCTTTTACGTCGAAGGTGACCGTTTTGCTTTCACCTGGACTCAGCTTAATCTTTTCAAAGCCTTTCAATTCTTTGATAGGGCGAGTGATAGAAGCCACCTCATCACGCACATACAACTGAACAACTTCCTCGCCCTCGCATTTTCCAGTATTGGTAACCGTTACAGCAACACGTGTATAAGTACCTTTTCCATCACCCGGAAGCAGTTTCACATCCGAATAATTGAAAGTAGTGTATGACAAACCGTAGCCGAACGGATAAGCAGGCTCCGTAGGAATATCAATGTACTTCGCACACCATCCGCCCAATGCAGTGGGGCGTCCTGTGCTCTTATATTGATAATACAATGGTATCTGTCCGTTATGCTGCGGAAAAGTCATTGGCAGCTTACCCGAAGGATTATAATCTCCCCAAAGTACATTACAGATAGCATTACCCGCTTCACTCCCCAGCCACCAGGTACATAAGATAGCTGGAGCCTCCCGACGAACTTCATTGAAAATAACAGGACGACCACACATCATTAGTACAACTACCGGTTTGCCAGTCTTCACCAATTCGGAAACCAAACGCTGTTGTTCGGCAGCAATAGAAATATCTCCTTTCGAACGCATCTCACCGCTTTCCCAAGCTTGTTCTCCCATTGCAACGATAACCACATCCGATTGGCGGGCAGCAGCTAAAGTCTGATCCAGATTTACAATTTTATTCGTTTTCAAGTCGTAGCCATCGTTATAGTTGATGTCCACTCCTCGTTTCTCCATAGCCTCATACAAGGTTACTACTTTACCAACCTCTGCACAGGACCATGCACCGCACATATCTTTCTGCGATTTGGAAAGCGCACCAATCAAAGCAACTTTCTTGATAGAAGAAGAAAGCGGTAACACCGAGTTTTCATTTTTCAAAAGAACAATAGAACGTTCGGAAACGTAGCATGCTTCCTTGCGGGATTCCTGTGAACCAATCACTGTACGTTCCCTTTCTTCATCACAGTATCTGAACGGATCATCAAATAATCCCAGTTTATATTTCTGTTCCAAAATACGTCTGACAGCATCATCCACCAGCTTGATAGATACCTTACCCTCTTTTACCAGAGACACCAGATTCTTGGAATAGCATTCACTTACCATCTCCATATCCAGTCCGGCCTTGATTCCTTTATAAGCAGCTTCTTTTTCATCTTTCGCATAACGGTGGTTCATCATTTCTCCCACTGATCCCCAGTCGGATACCACAAATCCTTTAAATCCCCATTGATTCTTCAGGAGCTCCCTCAACAGAAAAGTACTTCCGGTAGACGGTTCGTTATTAAAGTCATTGAACGCACTCATGAAAGTAGCAGCACCGGCCTCTGCACCAGCCTTGTAAGGAGGCATATAGAAATTGACAAACTGTCCCATCGACATATCCACACTATTATAATCTTTTCCGGCAATAGCTGCACCATATCCGGCAAAGTGCTTAATACAGGATAAAATAGTATTCTCTTTCGATAAATCATCTCCCTGTAAACCATGTACACGCGCCTTAGCAACCAACGAGCCATAATAAGGATCTTCACCGGCCCCTTCCATCACACGCCCCCACCGGGCATCCCAGCTAATATCCACCATTGGAGCAAACGTCCAATGCAACCCGGCTGCTGCAGCTTCCTTTGCCGCACATCTCGATCCTCTTTCTATAGCATCCAGATCAAAACTCGCAGCCTCTGCCAATGGCAACGGAAAACCTGTTCTATATCCATGAATAACATCCAATCCGAAAAGCAAAGGAATCTGTAAACGTGATTTCATAGCTGCCTCCTGATATTTACGAGTATTGGCAGCACCGGATACATTCAGCAAAGAACCGATCAATCCCTTACTTATATCTTCTGTCCGACTGATACGTGTATTATCAGGACCTGTGGCAAATCCACCGGAACATTGGCTTAACTGCCCCACTTTTTCTTCCAGTGTCATCTTTTTCATCAGACCGGATATGAAACGATTCATTTGAGCCTCATCCTTTTGATTCTGCGCCATGCTTCCCATAGCGAAAATCGCCATACACGAATATGTAATTAGTCTTTTCATCATTTTATTATAAGAGTTTATCTGTATTGATTTAAATGTTAATATCCTCCATACGTTTTACTTTCTATCGCAAAGATAGCCGCTGGTCAGATTCACATTGGCGAATTGCGTACAAAAGGACAATAATATCGTAAAGTCTGCTTTTTTTCTATTTCTTTCCGTATAGCATTCAAGCACTTCTGTCATTTTTTTGCCTTTATTGATACGATTTTCTCCTTACTCTTCACTTATTCGTAAGAGATATTATCCAGCACTTTTATTCCCTCTTTCCGAACACCTGTCTCAAACAGATTCTTAAACGATTCTACCGACAATGAAGTGGACGGTTTAAAATCTGAAGAATTCATATACGCCAGCAAAGCGGCATAGAATTGTAATCCTTCCGGTGTGTCACGTACCGCTTCCAAGTCGGACATACAAAGCAGTAATTTACTGCCCTCTACATTCAACTCCATCAATAAGCCGAGTTTATGATTTCGTTCCACATTGTCAATTACCTGCACAATAGGGCGGTATTCTTTTGGCATACCATCCAGAATAAGCGGATAGCTATGTTTGATAATTGGATACCACTGCCAGTTCGTATGGTATTCGGTCGGGAAATCATCGAATACCGGATGCTCGGGATTGGTCAGAATCCCCAATGTACCAGGTGAAGCAGGTTTCTTGATGCGGTCACAGATACTTTTGAACATACGATAATTCCAATAGTCGGTCTGGAACAATCCTCCCACTGTTACTTCTTTACAGTCTTCCTCACGAGGCATCAACAATACCTTTCCACCTTGCTTTAAGGCATTCAGCACATCATCCGTTAGTTGGCGGGCAACTACAACATTACCTGCCTTCAATTGCTTCTTTGCAGGATATATCCATAGCGGATAACTATTCTGATAGGAAGTTCCGGATACTTTCAAAAGTAATTCGGCTTTATACGCTTGCTCCACATCGGGCAATGTCAAACGAATAGTTCCGGCAGTCAATAATCCTAATCCCGATGGAATAGCCATCTTACCTTTGCCAAGGCTTTTCTTCCCATTTTTGAGTTCCCATGAAATACTTTTTTCGTTCAATGAAGTTTCTCCATAATTGGCAATCTCAACAGTACCTGCGAATGATTCACCGCCTGTCCAACAGAATTTGGCAGTTGTCAATAAAGGAACCACTTCACTACAGAATTCTCTCCATTTCTTCGGTTCAACCAATCCTTTACTATCCATAAAAGCATCCAGAATACCAACATAAGCCGACCCCTGTCCCGGATAATCCTGTAAATCGAGTAACTGAAAACCAGCCATCCGTTTGGAACGGAGATTCATTTCAATATCTGCCCGGTAAAGTTCCACAGACCATGCACCCGATGCTTTAAAAAAATCATCCGCCTGCTCCAGCATGCCGGCTTTCTCCAAGCGGTCACGAAACACTTCAAAATTCCAGGGAGCTAAGACTCCTGTATATTTCTTCATCTCCTCATAATTCGGGTAAGTTTGAAACTGTCCGGTTTCATGTCCGATCACCGGAACAGGAGATTTTTCCAGAGCCTCATCAAAGTTCATTACCGAATTAGGATAGGTATTATTAAGATAGCCACCTTCTTCCGCATCTGCGAAAGAGAAAGAAGCACGAGCATGAGTAGAATAACCCTCACCACTGCCTACACGACAAGTTACCAGAAAATCCTCACCCGGAATATGTCCTCGTGAGCCTAAAAAGATATTCGAACCATACGTGTATAGGTGTCTCGGCTCTATGGACCGGAAACGATCTACAAACTCTTTCATCACATCGATGTCACCTCCCAGCTCATTTCCCAAGGCAAAGAGTACAAAAGAAGCATGGTTACTATATTCACGCATGATATTCTCTCCATCTTTCATCAGAAAATCCATCAGCTCGGCAGATTCTTTCTTAAACCCTCCCCAGATAGGTAATTCCGGCTGCAAGTAAATACCCTCCAAGTCCGCAGCTTCAAAACACGCAGCAGGTGGGCACCAAGAATGAAAACGACAATGATTCAATCCATATTCCTTACAAATCCTGAAATAACGACGCCATTGTTCCAAGTCCATCGCCGTATGGCCCGTCAAAGGGAATACACAGGCATCATGTTTTCCTCGAAAAAATGTTTTGGCGCCATTGATAGTGAAATGCGTTTCTTCAGTTTTAAAGTCACGCAAACCGAAACGAACTGTTTTCTCGTCTATGCCATTTATCTCTGCTTTCAGTTGATATAGAGCCGGCTGGAGGTCACTCCACAATACAGCATTATCTCCTAACTGATAAGTGAATTCATATTCCTTGCTCCCCTCTTTCAAATTATATTCTGCAGATCTGGCTTTATGCTTTTTGGCAGTATTGAAAGCAGAAGCTGACAACTGCAGTTTCTTCCCACCAATGCCTGAAGAATTGGAAAGAGTTATTTTCACTTTTACGGAGCGGTCTTCTACTTGAGGAAAAGCCTGAATGGACTCAATAAACAATGGATTCATTGCCTGCAATTCCATCCGTCCGATAATACCGTTCCAGTTTGTCTGGGTAGATTCCGTACAAGCGTGAGAACTTGAACGAATCTGCCCGGGAATACTTTTTCCGTTATCTACACGAATAGTCAGCTTATGTGAACCGGGAGCCAGGAAGTGAGTGAGATTAAATTCCTGTGGGGTAGATAAATAGTTGCATTTACCCACTTCCCGACCATCGATCCACACGGTTGTCGGACGAGTACGTTCCAGAAACAACACGATATGCTTTTCTTTCCAGTCGGCTGGTATTTCTATATTCCGGCTATACCATGCCGCACCTTCATATTTATAATATCTGGACAAATAAGTGGTCTCCGACTTGTTGGTATTCTCTATTCCTTTTCGATTTGAATCTGTTGTACCGGGTAAAGTCACAGTTTCTGCAAAATCCATGTTCCACAGTTTTTCCTGTTCTCCCTTGCCGTGAGGGTCCAATGCAAAACTCCACGTTCCGCTCAAATCAATCATTTTGCGCAAACCTGATGTCTGCGCCCATGATGTACACAAAAAAACAAATAATAATAAAAGAGTTCCAGCTAATCGATTACGCATAACTTTATTCATAATATATGATTTAATGTCCTTAATTTATCTGTTTACAAAGATAGGACGGAGAACAAACCACAATGACAAATCCCGTACAAAAAAACAATAATATCGTAAAAGATACTGTGTATCATCTCTTTTATATCACTATCAGCATGATAATGTCCTTGCCTGACTGATAAAATACACAAATAGTTTTTTCATAGCTTCATCCCCTTCCACAGCCTGCAACTCTGGGTGGAACTGAACACCCCAAATATGTTCGGAATCAGATTCGATTGATTCTATGACTCCATCATCAGCGAAAGCAGATGCCTTGAATCCACAAGCCAATTTCTTAACGGCTTGATGATGAATGGAGGAGACTTTCAAACTTTCCTTGCCTGTAACAGAATACAATTTTCCGGTCCTCAAACATCGCACATTATGCTGTAATATCATAAACGCATCCGGTGACCGATGATTAATTTCCGAGGGATATTGAGCAGGCAAATCCTGATATAATGTTCCACCAAAATAAGTATTAATAATCTGCATTCCCCGACAAATACCTAAAACGGGAATTTGCCTTTCGGATGCTAAGCGCAGCAAAGCATAATCAAAGTCATCCCTATCCCGGCAACATTCTCCACATTCAGGAAGAGTCGATTCTCCGTATATCACAGGCGATATATCTCCCCCACCTGTCAGGAGTAAACCATCAATAGAAGAAACCACAGATTGTAAAATCTGTACATTGTCGGTAAACGGAAGAATAAAAGGGATGCCGCCCGCTTGAAGGACAGCATCCACATATTTTCTTTTCACAGATATTCTTCCCGGAATATCAATTTCAGTAGAAATACCAATAACAGGAATTTCTCTTTTTATCATTCTCATTGTCTTTTATCAACTTAATCCACAGCCTGTAGTTGTAAAGCCAAACTTGAATATTCACTTTTCAGCAATGATTTTAATGCAATGCCTTCTTCCATCAATATCTTTCCACTAATGATTTTACCATTCAGGTCACAAGGTTTGCTACTGTCCACAGGTGTCAAATCTACCAAACGATAATTCTTCGACGGATCCAATCCATTCATACAAACCTTCGGAATAACCATATTGATGAAATGAGAAATCTTATATGCATAAAAGACCGCCTTATTCTTTTCGGAAGTGACATACATCAGAGAGGATACTCCTTTATTATCGTATGGAGACACCAACCGATACAAATCACCGAACTGAACCACAGGACGAATATCTTTATACGCTGCAATAGCACGCTTGGCGAATGCCTTATCAACATCATTCATGTCCTTCGGCTGAATTTCCATTCCCAATCGCCCGGACATTGCCACATCAAAACGGAATTTCAATGGAATACGGCGTCCGGTCTGATGATTCTTGTCCGCACTTACGTGAGATGCCATAGCAATAGCCGGAAAGAAACCGGAAACTCCCCATTGCATATAAATTCTTTGCAAAGCATCCGTATCATCACTCGTCCAGAACTCATCAAAATACGGAAGCAATCCATAATTGACGCGGGCACCGCCACCAGCACATAGCTGCATCACGAGTTCAGGATACTTAGCACGAATACGCTGAAGTACTTTCTGCAAACCCCTATTATACTCAATATAGAGATGTGATTGCTTGTTTTTTGGTAAGTAAGAAGAACCATAATCCAGCAAACTGCAATTATCATCCCATTTCATATAGGAAATTTCCGGATAGTTCGTCATCAAATTATCGACCACTCCAAAAACAAAATCCTGTACTTTCGGATTAGTCAAATCCAGAACTACCTGCGTTTTGCCACGCCCGGTAGATAAAGGACGGTTATCAAATTTCAGAATCCAGTCCGGGTGCTTTTCGAACAGTTCGCTCTTAGTATTCGACATTTCCGGTTCAATCCAGATACCGAATTTTATATGATGCTTCCTGGCAGACGCAAGCAATCCTTCAATACCTTCAGGCAGTTTTTCTTTGCAGACTTCCCAATCACCCAAACTACTGTTTCCACCATTACGGGGATATTTATTTCCAAACCAGCCATCGTCCATGACAAACAACTCTCCACCCATGGCAGAGAAAGCTTCCATCATCTCATCCATCCCTTTTTGGTTCACCTTGAAATAAACACCTTCCCAGCTATTCAACAAGATGTCATGCAGCCTTTCACCCTGATTCATTTTATATTGGCGTGCCCAATGATGAAAAGCACGACTCACCCCACCTTTGCCATTGGTACTATATGTCATGGCAAATTCAGGAGTGACGAATGTTTCTTTCGGTTCCAATATGTATTGTGAACTTTCCTCATTCATACCGACTATTATATTCAGTGCTGTGTTGCGAACATCCAGCTTCAACTTATAATTACCACTCCAAGCCAGAACGCCCCCAAACACTTTTCCTGATTCTTCCTGCGGTCTGCCATCCAATGATAACATAAAAGACGGATTATCAGTTTCCGTATTCGCAAGTCCATCTTTGTTGGCAATCACTTTTTGCCCGTTCGTCAGTTTCTCTTCATCCATCGTATGTTCCGCGCCCCACGAACCATGAAAATGAGTCAGCCAGTTGTCCCCGCGAGACATCGGCAAATAAGCGGAAGCAAACTGAAACAGTGTTACCGGTTTCTTACCTGCATTGCCAATCTCAACCCAAGTGGTAATTATATCCGTTCCTTTATAAGCCTTATAGCATTGTTTCACCCAAACAGGATATATCTTATCTTTCAAAAGCACTTCCAAAATCTCACCATCGTCAATCCCGTATTGCTTTACATTATCTACTCCCAAATCCAATGACATATTGCCGTCGGCATGGGTAATTGCGACCGCCTTTTCGCCTACGGTCTGAAGACCGAATGCTGGATAACTATCCGCTTCGAAAGCCAAACCGGCATCATAAATATTCTGGATCTGAACGGGAGTGATGCTCACTCCATAATATTGCATTTTTGACTTTTCACCCTCATTGGCCGTAATCAACAATGAGGTCCGAGGAGTGGAAATCAAGTAATCTTTTGACAACAATGGAGCTGATATCAACAGCCCCATTGCCATCATTAAACCCATCTTTTTATTCATGGCTTTATTGATTTAATTCATTGTATCGTAAACAATACCTATAGAAAACGTTGTAAACTAACGATCTTTTTACCCTTAAAATTCAACTTTTATTTCACAGACATCCTTACCTGTTTCCAAATGTTGTCTCTGTAACTCTACATCCGGTAACCATACATATTTCTTCTGTGCCGCATCATCTATCACCTCCACTAGGAAACTGAACCAATAAGAGTAAGGAAATAAGTCCTGCGGTTCCTTAGGCGGAATATTGGGGTCAGTCATATCGGGATGATACAGTTTATACAGATTGGTCAGTTCTACTTTTCCTTTTTTATCCGTCTGATAAGTCCTGTACACCTTTGGGTATACATCACGCTTATTATATTTACCACCGGCACGTGTACCATAGAAATTCACAGTATAGTTGGATTTCGCCTTTCCATTCTTTTCTACCTTAATCACCAGTTTACGCGGAAATACCTGATCTGACAAGTCCTTATCGAGCGGCTTCATCTTCGCCGTATAATTGAACAATGCCGAGCAATAATCACTCCATACACGATAGCCCGTCCCCATATTGCATTTAGGTGGAGTCAGTTTCTCGTGGCTCACAGGATTGTCTTCTGCGGCAATCATATACTGATATAAATCCGTAGCACCACGCATATGACCATATTCATGTCCTAGATTGCTATACGTTCCCTGATTGGGATAAAGCGCATCCGTAAAGATATTATGAGGTTCGCGAATATAACACATCACTACAGATTGCCCACTCGCTCCACCTCCCCCACAGGAAAGCCCTTCATTCTTTGCACCCAACGCCAAGAACAACACAAAATCATATTTCGACAAATCCAATGGTCCATAAGCCTTATTCTTAAATTCATCATATTTGTTTTTGTCTCCCTGAATGTCGTAGACGTACAATTCTTCAGCAGGAACAAAGCGAAAATAATGATTGAATTTATTAGGACTTTCATTCCAAAAACGCGTAGTATTATGAAACATCTTTTTCAAGTTCTTCTTGAAATCCTCTTCTCCACCATAACGTTCCAGGTCTGTTTTATCAACCCATACCTGGGCACGATATTCTATTGTATCTTTCGCAATCGGAGATTGAGCATGAGCTGCCCCAATCAGGCAGCTACATGCAATCAGTAGATATTTTAAAATATTCATGCTAAACTTATTATAACTGTATTTCAAACACATAAGGTTCTTGCTGCCCGCCATCCAGATATTCAGGAACAATATCCAAATCCGACAACCACACACATTTCGTCTGTCCACCATCCAACTCGACTTCTACTACAAAACAATACCAGCGTGAAAAAGGAAATTCATCAACCGGACTCTTAGGGGGAAGATTCGGAGTATTATTATAATCCGGAATAAACATCCGATATATATCATTAATGGTAAATTCACCGTTTGCATCTGTTTTTTTCTTCATATATGGAGAATTGCCCGGTTCTGCATATATATCCCTAAAAGTGGCACGTGAGCCCCAAAAATTGACTGTGGCACGTTGTACCGGTTTACCATCTTTTGTTACCCTGACCAACATCTGCTTAGGATACGTACTTCGGGTCATATCAGCAGTAATTTGTTTATATTGGGCATTATGGTTAAATATCGCCGAACAATAATCACTCCATTCCTGATAACCCGTCCCCATATTACACTTAGGATAATCATAAGCAACATGACTGACCGGATTGTTTTCAGCCGGAATCATATACTGATATAAATCCTGCGCACCACGAACATGACCATATTCATGACCTAAATCACTGTATGTACCTTTTTCCGGCCATTTCTTTGCAAAAATATCATGCCCTTCCTCAAAATAGGCCTGTACAACTGACTGCTTACTTGCTCCGCCACCGCCACAAGAGAGTCCACCTTTTGTACAACGTAAAGCCAGAAAGAGAACAAAATCATACTTCTCTGTATTCAAAGTACCATAAGCCTTATCTTTATACACATTGTATTCCGCCTGGCTTTTTACACCACTTTTTATATCGTAAATAACCAAATTGTCATCTCCTTCACCCATAGCCCATTCAAAGCGATAATCAAACTTGTTCGTACTTTCATTCCAAAAAGTAGTCGTATTGCGGAACAACGCTTCCAGATTCTGTCGGAACAAACGTTCTCCGCCATATAATTCTTCCATATCGTTTTTCTCTACCCATACTTGTGCACGATAGGTAATCGTTTCTCCTGCCTGCGGTCTATCCGGTTTCTCTTCTGTAATAAGTCCCGGATTCGTTATATCAATTTCGAGATCACACGCAGCCAGTGTGAACAGGCTGCATGCGATTAATGTATATTTTTTAAAATTCTTCATCATAACTCATTTGTTTTTATCATTCAACTGTCGTTCTATCCGAAGCAAAGACTTCATCCAAAGAAACACTCTTTCCGACACCTTGGAAACTTTCATATAAATACAAACGAACATACCGTTTATGTACTACTCCATTGAGTTTACACCAATGAACAATGCCTTCATAATGGTCATTATATGTATTTGTGCTACCTTTCAATTCTGCATCTGTAAAACAGTTTCCAGTCTTCTTTTCAAATGCAGTTTCCCAACCAGCATTTAAGTCATCGCTAACTTCAATAGCTACAGTTTTAGGAGCTTGTTGTGTCCACTGTAATCTTGGCATAAATCCGAAGGAATCATATTGACGAGGATTCTCACCTAAATCAAAAGTCAAAATATAAGGCACAGCAGCATGATCATCATTATTATTTCTTCCCCAAAATTCAACATGCTTCTCATTTGCCTTATCGGGAGTCCAAAGATTGTCGAACAACTTATTAGCCGAACCGTCATTATATTGCGTATTGGTATTCTCACTATGTGCCACTATCTTCCATAACGACTTGCTCAGAACAATCCCATATCCAGCCATTCCTTGTTTCAGAGATACCTTAGTTTCTACGCTTGTCTTCGTATTCTTTACCCCAATTTCTGTCTTACGTTCCATATTGGTGCTTTCATTTTTTTGAACTTTTGCATAAATCTTGCCTTCTTCCTGACTCAATTCCAACCAAGAAGTATTTCCTTTCAACTCCAAGTCTGTCGGATTTATATTCTCACAAGTAGCTACAAGGAGTTTTTCATTCGCGTCCGAAGATATAATGAGCTCACGTTCCTGTTGATAATACTCCTCATTCCAAATAATCTTCTCAACACCAAACTGGATTATCTTTACCGTCTTTTGAGAAGTTACATCTCCAGCAGTAGCTGTAAAATTAACCAATGCTTCGCGATATACATTCGCTGTATTTTCTTTGATTGTCAAAGCCAGCGTTTTAACTTCCGAACCCAAAACTGATTCTACCGGAGCTTCCGTAAGTATCACCCAACCAGTCTGTTCTACATCAGGATAGGTTACATCTATCACCGGAGAAGTAGTGCCCTGGTAAGTCAAGATGTTCAGTTCCCGTTCTCCCGCTGCTGTAAAGTCTTTAGGTAGAGTCACATCGAAAGAGCCATCAGCTTTCGTTGTAATAAATACATCCTTCGGAAAACTACTTTCATCAATAGTACCGACAAGCAAGAGTTCATCCACATTTCCTTGAATCACAGTAATTGTTTTTTTTACCGGAATTTCTCCTTTTGTGGAAATCACAACAGAAGCTTTACGGTCTTTCGCTGTTTTATTGTCAGCAATGACCAACGATAATGAAGCAGAGCCCTCACCACCTTCTGCCGAAGGAGTGATCCATTTTTCTTCTTCAGTCGTCATATAGTTGACTGCAACTTCCCATGCCTTATCAGTCTGAATTTCCAGTTTTACAGTTCCTTTATATTCAGTTGGCAAAGTCACTTTCCAGTGTCCGTCTCCAGCTTCCTCCAAAGTTTCATTGCATGATACGGTCAACGCATCAGGTGTCCAGTCCACCTCTTTCTCATCATTACAAGCCTGCAAACAGAGCAGACACGATAGTAGTAAAAATATGTTCCTCATAAATATATTGTTTTTACTATTTCTATATTCCATTATTTTTTAGAGACAAATATTTCATCGAAGCAGTGTGTACTATACCATGAATCCCACATAGAAAATCGTATATACCGATGATGCATATTTTCACCCAAATCATGCCATTTTACAAACTGTTTATCAGCGTACCAATCATTCCAGTTACCACCATCGTGAGTATCCAATTCCGTTTTCGTGAATGCGTCCCTTTTAGCACTGCCAACAAGAATCCAATTTGTAATATCTTCACTACGTGTCAACACCTCGTCACTAACTTCGATCTTCAGGTATTTAGGTGAATTTCCTACCCATTGGAGTCTCGGTATCAATCCGATCGAATTATATTCATGAGGATTCTCACCTAAATCAAATACGATCTGTACCGGATTCTCTTCCGACCCTTTATCACTTATCTCGATGTATGACAAAGTACTTCCGGAACCTACCTCCGCCTTACTTGTCGGCCAGAAATTATCAAATAGTCTGCCTAATACAGATTCTTTTCCGGAGACATGTTCACTATAGCCTACCACACTCCACAAAGATTTATTCAGAGTAATGCCGTATCCCTTCATTCCTTGTCTCACAACAATCTCTTTTTCAAGCCAGGTTTCATTGTCTACGAGTGTAATCGTTGCAACACGTTCCTTCCATGTCGAAGTATTTGCACTGCTCACAGTAATCTGAAGTTTACCGCTTGCCTCATTCACCTGCAGCCAAGTGGGTTCATCACCATATTTATCTGCTACGGAATAAGATAAATCGCTGATCTGACTTACATCAGCAATTACTTCGCGGGATGGTGTATTATCCGAAGAAAGAATAATATCACTTCCTTGCACATAAGTTCCTTCCAATTCAACCTTTGAATCCAGTGAACCTTTGACAACCGTCAATTTTATCCAATTCTCTTCCGCGTCAGAACCAACTTTATCATTCGTTGTTCCCACACGTACCGGAAGTATCCATTTTCCGTCCTGCATTTCCGACGGTTTCAGGGTCAGATAATTCTCTGCATATTTCTCGCCAACCGGAATCTTCACGCTCTGTGCATATTCAAAACCAGCAGTCAGCAAATGAGATTTCTCTTCTTCTGTCAACAGATTATCCGCTTCTTTATCATAACCATAGGTAACAACCAGCTCTTCCGTCGTATTGATATCCAATTTAGCTGTAATATCTATCTGACGCTCTGTTGTCGCTTTAGATAAATCCATAAAGACTTCTCCTCTTTGTTCTCCTGCGGCACCGTCAATCACCAGTACCGGCTTTCTGATATCCAAAAGCAGAATAAAGTGAGATTTATCTACATAAACATCCTCTTCTGGCGTACGGCTATTGACAGACAAAGGAATATAATAAATACCATAACCTTTATCCTGAAGAAGCTGTTCTATCTTCAGACTCAATGGCACAGCTGCCTCATCCGCTCCGGCTTCGATAACGAAATCACGTTCGAGCGAGTAATACTTTTCATCCAACATCTCGTAATCAGTGCCGTTCTCTGTATTATACTGAACCAGATAATTATAATCCAGCTCTACCCTTCCGGCAAATCTATTCTGATAGTAACCCGCCTTATGAATCCAAACGTTGTATACATAATCATTGGCATTCATCACGTAAAGGGTTTCTTTCTGTAAATCACTCTTAGGGAAATATGCAGTATCTCCCATCATGTAATCAGTTCTAGTATCGGTACAAGAAGTCCCCAATAAAAGAGCCGCAAATAAAAAACTTATATATTTCTTCATTGTTACCATCTTTTTTACCATTTATAGTTTTGTACTAAATCTTGGTTTTTATTAATCGCACTTTGCGGGATAGGGAACAGATAGAAACTCGGTGTAAACACACGTTTCTCTACCACTGTACGCTGGAAGAAATCCTCCGGATATTCTTCTTTGCCGGGAGTACCCTTAGCCTGGATATTCATACCGTGAATATTTCCTTTTTCTGTAGCTTCCGCAGTCAGCCAGCGACGACAGTCATAGAAGTTGATGCCCTCGAAAGCCAGTTCTACGCGACGTTCGCGATGAATCAAGTCTCTCAACTTATCCTGATCGTTCATAGCTTCAGGATATGCATCTTCGATATCATTCAATCCGGCACGGTTACGAATCGCATTCCAGAAAGTAAACAAGTTCGGATCTTTCAAATCACCTACCTCGATAGTAGCCTCCACATAGTTCAGCAGGATTTCAGCGTAACGCATATAAGGTAATTCACGTTTTACGTTCTTCGTTGGGCTGGCTTCATATTCCGGCATAGCCAGTTTTGCCAGGTTATATCCTGTTGTAAAGTGGTTATGAGAAGCATCCGGACCATTATTTCCATTCTTATACATCTCCAGGTAAATTCTCTCACCTGCTTTCTTTGGAATAAACCAGGACATACCGCCATACACTATCGACACATAGAAACGAGGTTCACGACCCACAAACATATTATAAGTCTTTCTCTCCTTACCTTCACATGGATTTGTAAATTGAGAATATCCAGCTTCTTTGTATCCAGCCTCCGGATCTATAACCGGCGTGGTGCGATCTTCATTCGTGTATCCGGTAATTGGGAAACGACCGGTTTCAGCCATCGCATATGCATCGACAATCTCTTGGGTAGGATTATAGCCTCCTCCCCAGCCACCATTACTGTTAGGAGCAAGACGCTTATCAATACCGCCACCATCTTCGAGGTAAGAGAAAATCATTTCTTTATTCTGTGAAGTGGTAAATACAGATTTATAAGAGGTATAAGGGTCTATTTTACCCATATTAGCTCCACTTTCATAATTCACTTTGACCAATTCATAATTACCATCCTTTATAAGGCTCAGAGCAGCCTGGCGAGCCAATTCCCATTTATTCTTGTCATACGTTGTCGGGAATAACGGAGTTCCGTCCGCATTGCGGATATTATTATATTTCGGATTACCATTGAATTGTGGACTGGCTGATTGCAACAGAATGCGTGCCAGATAAGCCTTAGCAATTCCCCGGTTCATTCGAGCATAAGTCTCACCCTCTGACTTTAAAGGTAAAGGAGAATTTTCTATCAAATCCGTAAACTCTTCTGTAATCCATTGCACACATTCATCCCAAGTATTACGTTCACGAAACATATCCGTACCGGAGAAATCCGGTTGTTCGTCCTTCAATAAAATGACCGGACCGTACATACGCATCAATTGTGCATAATAATAAGCACGCACACAGCGCACTTCAGCTTTCCACTGCTCACGAGTATCATAAGTCAGGCGAGGATCCGGACACTTATCTACATTCTGCAGGAAATAAGTTGCTTCACGAATGGCTTTGTAGAAAGTATACCATCTATCATACTGTGCAGACGAAGCACTCCACACTCCCATATCAAAAGTATGCGTATTTGTATAAGCCACATCCACATCACTAGTACTATATGTATCCGGCATATCAAAAGGATAAGTGCCACGAATATAAGAATATACTCCAAACATTGCGTTCTGTGTAGACGAGTAAGTCTCATAAATCTGTTCCGGAGAGCGCAAATCCTCGGGAGACGTATCCAAAAACGAATCACAAGATGACATAGTCAAGACTGCGGTAGCCAAAAGCATAATACGTTTCATATATTTGGATTTCATAATAAACATGTCTTTTAGTATTAGAAATTAATATTTAAACCTACATTAAATACACGTGTCGGCGGATACTTTCTTCCGTCACCGGAACCCAGATCCGGGTCGAACAGATGCACATCCGGTGCCCAAGTCAACAAGTTTACTCCTGATACATACAGGCGTAAATTCTGTATAGCCATCTTTTCCATCCATCTCTTCGGGAAGGTATAGCCTATCTCCGCATTCTTCAGACGAAGGAAAGCGGCATTACGTACCCAGAATGATGATTTCTTCGTATTGTTATTATCCAAAGCGTCACTCGGACGGATCGTGCGCGGATAACGCGCATTCGGGTCAGGATTGTCCACCGTCCAGCGGTTTTCCATCACTCCTCTCAAGAATCCGTCATTATTCTTATAACCGGAAGAGAAGGGTACAATAGTAGAACCTTCTTCAAACAGTGACACACGGGCTGTACCCTGAAAGAAGATAGAAACATCAAAGCCCTTCCATTCGATAGCACCACCAAAGCCATAAGTAATCTCCGGAATATCACAGAATCCGATAGGCATTTTGTCATAATCATCAATAACACCATCACCATTCAGATCGCGATATTTAATATCACCCGGACGCAAACGACTATGATTACCTTCACTGAACTGTATCGGACTGCGATCGATTTCTTCCTGTGATTCGAACAATCCAACGGCCTCCCATCCGAATTTCTGATAAATTTTCTGTCCTACGGAATTCATCCAAGGATACTTGTTCAACGCATCTCCATTGCGAAGAATTTCATTATTTGCATAAGTAAACGTACCACGTCCGGTTATATTCACCTGACCGATTCTATCACGATACTCTAACGAACCATCAAATCCCCAGCTTTTCATCTTACCTACATTCACCATCGGTACGGTAGTCATACCGACATAAGCCGGGATATTATTATTGCGTACAAAGATATGATCGCGTACATCATGATACCAGTCACCCTGAATTTCCAGTTTATTGAACAAGCCTAGTTCAAAACCATAGTTCTGTTTGGTTGAGACTTCCCAACCTACATTTGGGTTGGCTACTTCATTAACACGCTCACCACTTGTCTTCGAATAATTGCCATATACATAATCATTAGTAGTAGATACAGTTCCTAAATAGATGAAACGAACATTTCCACCAATCTGGTCGTTACCCACTTGTCCGACAGATGCTTTCAATTTCAACTTTGAAACGACGTCTGTCAATGGCGAGAAGAACTTTTCATTGGATATATACCATCCGACAGCTACCGCCGGGAAAAAACCGACACGATGACCGGCTGCAAAGTTCTCGGAACCATTGTAACCGAAGTTTCCTTCAATAAAATAGCGACTATCGTAATCATAAGTCAGACGTCCGGCTATACCCTGATTTTTATAAGGCAATGACTTGATAGATGATATATTATCCTTATAATCCTTATTCCGGTAGGTTTCATTCTTAACACGTTGATTATACAGGAACAAAGCACCCACACGATGTTTTCCAAATAAGCGATTATACGTAATAGAAGCCTCCAGATAAGTAGCATTATTACCACCTGACTTATTACCAAACCATGGACCTCCTTTGGCACTTTCCGGTTCAGAGTTGAATACCAGATCGCCATTTGCGTCACGACGTACAGCATGCCAAATTTCATCCTGCTGTGTATATTTATTGCCATGCCATGCCTGCGTATCGAATGCAAACTTAACATTGGCTTTCAATCCTTCAGTAATAAAAGAAAAGTCCTGGTCCAGACTGACCATTGAGTTGAGTGTACTTTGCCAGTCTTCTACATACCCTGCTCTGGTTACCTGCCAATAAGGATTGGTAACCCCTTTCTCTCCACCCCAGTAACCGTTGGAGTATTGAATAGGAAAAGCATTAGGATTCAGAATGAAAGCACTTTTCCAAACACCATCCGAGTCGGCAGCATCTCTCCTTTTTGTGAGAAATCCTCCTAAAGTCAATGAAAGAACAGTAGTGGGATGTAGGTTTATATCCACATTCGAACGGAAATTATAGCGCTGATAATCAGGATTACCATTATAGGAGTTTCCCTTTCCGGTCATAAACAGGCCATCTTCATGATAATAGCCGGCAGAAATAAAGTAGCGTGCAATTTCACCACCACCACTCACATTGGCAGTGACACGTTGATTGAACGTATGTTTCTTGAAAACAGACTTCAGCCAGTTCACATTCGGATACAAGTCTCCGTCTGTATGATTTCTATATTTTTCAATATCACTTTGGCTATAAGTTCCCGGCACAGCCTCATTATACATATTGGCAAAATCCACAGCATCCGCCATTTCAGGAATTTTGGTAGGAGCTACCATACCCGCTTCCATTTTGATGGAGATTTTCGGCTTACCTTCAGAACCACGTTTTGTTTTAATCAATACAACACCGTTTGCACCGCGTACACCGTAAAGAGCAGTAGCAGTAGCATCTTTCAATAAAGAAAAACTTTCAATTTCTTCCGGATCAAGCAGGTCGAGCGAGCGCTCTACACCGTCAACAAGAATCAGAGGTGTCTTATTCGCACCAAAAGTAGAAATACCACGAATCCAAAATTCTGCCGAGCTACCCGGAGAACCATCACGCTGAATAGAAACAACGCCTCCTAACTGACCAGCCAGATTGGTAGATATAGAAGCACTGGGAACTTTCAGATTACTAACACTCAATGTACTGATAGAACCAATCACACTTTCTTTACGTTGCGTACCGTAACCTACTACCTGCACTTCTTCAAGCACTGTATCATCGGTACTCATTTCAATAAGCAAATTATTTGCCGAAGGGGATATCTCCTTTTCTATATTAGCATATCCCAAATAGCTGATTACCAATGTTACGGTCTTACCCCCCGGAACGTTGATATTGAAATTACCATCCATATCCGTAGTACCTCCGATACTAGTATCTTTCAACCACACACTAGCACCGATAAGAGTCTCCTTCGTATTCTTATCTATAATCTTACCTGTTAATTTTCTAGTAGCAGCCTTCTTCCCTTCCTGAAATACTTCAGTCACTGCACCTGACGCATACGTCGAAGTAAAAGGTGCCGTAAAAAAATAAATGATGATAAGAGCACTAACCAATCGTCGTAATGAGAAATCTAACTTACGTGCAATTTCATTCATAATACATGATTTAATGTTATTAATTTAAGTTTGAGATGTTTTAGATTGTTGCAACCAAATTCTAAAGTAACGTTCACAAAGATAAACGAGAAAATAAATTTTCCAGGCGAATCCCGTACAAAAGAACAAGAATATCGTAAAGCCATACTTTTTTTTCGCACGCATACAGCCTCCTCACCAATTATTATCCAAGCCTTGAACTATTTTATCCAAACTCCATATTTAAGTGCTTCTATTATCAATAAGTGCCTTACCCCAATTAGCATCCCAATGGAATTAAACTAATTGAAGTAAGGCATCTTACACTAAGCGACTGCTTACTGCAGGATTTATAAACCCCAGATATCTTCTATCGACGAACCCGCTATTTATCTTTCATTTTAGCAAAGAGAACCACATTATTTCCCCCTTCATCCAATGATTTCACTAATGTTTGGATACGTTTCCGCACATCGTTCGGAAGATCTTTCCGGGCCAATTCTTTTTCCAATATTTCTTTTAATTGGGCAGGTTCCATATTGTTAATATAATAGCCATTGGCAAACGAGGGCCATATCTGCATCTTCTTCGTTCCCAGGAAATCATTATATAAGCGGAAATAGTTGCCGTGCAGGGTTTGTTTGTCAACGATATATTTGGCAGGTCTACTTCCACTCCAGGTATTTGCTGACACTTGTACCGGAACAGAAACATCGCCAACGAAGTGACGTGGATATTCAGTATAGCCATGCCATGGGATTTCTTCCTTGTTCGGATAACTCACTGTGAACCGGGCTTCAAGCCTGTTTTGTTGTGAATTATAATGATACAAACTATCTACCCGCGGAGAAGGCACGATAGTCATCAGCATAACGCTGTAATCGGAAGTATTCTTATCCATAAAAACTTCATTACTGAAATCACGCGGAACCATCAGATGTAGGGCAGGAATAAAATTTTTGCGTTTACCTTCAAAGTCCTGTGTCCATACTACAGCCGGAGTACCTTGGAAAGGCAGCGTCGTCACCGTTACTTCCGACTTCTTTGTGTCGACTTTGAATTGTCCTTTAGGGACACGCAAACACAAAGGGATGGAAGGTTGAGGGTTTCCTTTCAAGTCGAATACCAATAGCTTATTACTCTGCCAGGGTAAGATATAGATACGGTCATGCGCTTCATCCAATTGCTCGGCATAGGTATTGGCATACTCGTTCGGACCTTCTCCATAAGCTCCAATAGTAGTAACAAATTTGCCGTCACGAGTAAACAGTTTATATGGAGTCTGCTTTTTATTACTCACCAAGATATAATTATCACTCACTGTGGTACGGACCCATCCCCCTATCAACGCCTCATCCCGATTGTCCAGTTTCACAATTTGAAGCTCTTCGGTCAAATAACTGAGTGGAATATCCACGGTGTCTTTCAATGCTTTCAAGTCACAGGAAATCAGTGTTCCGGTAGGTGTTGAGATTCGCTTACCTACAACTGGCGACAAAGCCAAAGGATCTTTTGTTACCTCACTGTTGAAGATAAAAGCAACCAGCGCGAACAGCCCCAAAGTACACAAACTCAAAATCATAATTTTCTTTTTCATACGAACATGTATTTAGTTAGTTTCAAATGAATATTGGGACAAAAGTAGATGAAAAGCAATAAGGCAACAAAAAAAGCAGCGGACAAAAAAGATGACGCCAGACGAATACATATTATTGATTATCAATACAATAAACATCTATCGTATTCTTTAAGAGGCGGACAAATACATTGAATCCCCAAAAATCAACAGCTAAAACGCCTTAAGAAAACTGTCTAAACTTACATTTTCATCCGCAATACCCAGCCTGTCTGTTTTAATACGGTATTTCCGTTTGGTAATGGCTGCTTTACTGACACAATAAATATCTGAAAGGTCTTGTATGTTAACATTAATCTTGACGAGACAACAGAAACCAATATCCTTATTGTTCAATAACGGATAAATTTGTTCCAGTCTTGTCGCAAAATGGTCGAAAGCTTCGTTGACAACAGAAATCACCTCTACCCACTCCGCATCCGTCACTACAATTTTACGACTGGAAGCCACTTCATCCTGACTTTCATCATTATGGAGCGAAGGTAACTTCCGAAAAAAGGCTATCCGCCTGAAAAGGGCCTCACGCAATTCTGCTTCTTTATTTTGCAAACGGATTTCTTGCTCCCGTAGTCCGCTGAGCTCCGCCTCTTTGTGTAGCAAAAGATTTTCCCGTTGCAGCCGTTTCTTCTTCTCCTTCTGATAAAAGAAAAACACTATAAAACCGACACTAAGCAAAGCTGTTACAATGCCCAGCATCCATAGTTCTTTTCCGCGTTGTTTCAAATGCAACTGAAAAAGTTCGTTTTTTAATTTAAGCTCATTATATTCTCTTCTTTGTATTTCCGTCTTGGTACTAGTCAGTATATCGTCCTTAATCTTATTCTCCTTTTGTTTGATATAGAAAGCCTGTTCCGGATATTCTTTTTCATTGATTAAGTCAAATAAGAGGGCATTGGCTTCCACGGCAATAAAATCCGAAGAAGAGGTCGCGGCCTGTTGATAGTAATACTTGGCAGAGTCCGTCTGATTCAATGCCTCATAAGATTTGCCACGAAGAAGAAAATAGTGAGGTATGACATGACGGCTATGCCGTTGAGCCGATAATTGACGGAGATACAATAGTGATGTTTGGAAGTCTTTTGCCTCCAAACTGGTAGTCAATAAGTTCTCCAGTACATGATAATTTAAATATTGGTAATTGGGAGAATCTGCAAACTCTCCCATTAATTGTAGAGACTCTTGTGTATATCTGTCATAGCCCTGTACTTTTTTCAGAAGATTCAAGTAAAGTCTACTTGCTGAAAAATAGGCAAGAGTATCTTTGTTTTTACGAGTTAACCACCGACTACTGTCTGCCATATTCAATGCCTGCCCATAATTCTGATTTCTTGAATAGACTACTCTTTTAAGGCCATACAATTGTGTTCTTAATGTATCATTCAGCAGTTGTTGTCGTAGAAGATTATCCGAAATCAGCAATGTAGAATCAGGCTGGTTACTATATAAATAGGAAGCACTTTGGGCTATACGCGCTTGAAGACATTGAGATAACTGCCCATTTTGCATATAGCGATGGATGGCAGTCTGCAATAACGATTCTACTGGTTTCCCGGTTTTCCACAAAGTTGCTTTATAGGATAAAAAGTAATAATCTCCCTGCTCTTTAGAAGATAAATTCTCCGGTTTATCTATTTGCTGAAGATAAAAGAAAATACTATCGACAGAAACATTTTCCATCTGCATAGCCTTTTTCAAAACTGAAGACGGGGAAGAGTGGCAGGCGGTCAATGTGATAACCCATCCAACAAGTAGAAGTATAGTACGATAATTCATAGTTGCTTAATTTTGACTCACCAGGATTATGTAAGTTTACGCCCCTTTTATATATACTACCGAACGTCCGTATCCATACTTTTTCAATATCCCTTGCTCGATAAAAGAGTTGATATCCTGCAATGCCTGCGTTTTTGTCTTTCCGACAAGCTGTGCATAATCCCGCCGATTGATACACGGATGTTCTTCTAAAAACTTTGTCAAACGTTGCAGGCACTTCTTTTCAGACAACGGATTCTTTACACGAAACGGCGAATGATAAAGTTGTAACTTGAGTTCACTCTCAATATCCTTTTTAAACTGCCGGTTGACACGGAAATTAACATCTTTCAGAGATACGGACGGTGAACGCAATTCTTTTGATTCCATTACTTTCTTGTCAACACTCAATGAAAGAGTGAAATAACCAATATCTCCCAGCTCTACAGAAAACCCTTTTAAGAGTAAATGCCGCAGTTCTTTTGATATAGCTTCTATAATGCCCACCACTTGCGCATGAGGCATATGCTGAAACGCAGTCACCTGTTCCACAAACTCTTCAGCCGTATAACTGCCCTTCAAGACGACCCGTGCATGTAAAGGCTGTTCTTCCCCGCTTTTAGCAAGATCGGGAGTTTCATAAAGATCATAATTTACACTCATTATTTATTAGCTTTTCATTAGGAAGGATTGATAACCTCTCTCCCATAAATTAATTTTCTAAAACACATTCCAGTTTCCGATTGACTTAAGTCAATCGATAGTTTAACTTAAGTCATTCTTTCGTTCAACTTAAGTAAAACGAAAAACAGAGTACTAATGAAACAAATGTACGTAGAATAAACGTATACTAATCTATATAAAGTGAGATTTTATTTTCTGAATCTCATTTGTCCTTAGTTATTTGCCAATGCTCTTTTCATCTTTAACTCTCATCCAACAACGGACCTTTGACTGTTCTCCAACCTTATATTTACTAAACAAAGGATTTTCACTGCTTTTCATTTATTGTTTAAATACTTTATAGCAGCTTCCAAAACTTCATCACGTCCTTTACATATGCCTTGAATTGTGTTTTTAACTTCAATATCAGGAAGAATGCCGATTTGCTGGGTTTCCGACTTATCAGGATAGTAAACTCCAAGTCCTGTAAATGTTGCTCTGAAGTTACCAGGCAAAATGATTGATGAACAATTGCCATCAGCCCCGGCAGTTGTACTTCCCATAACAACAGTATTGGGAGTACATCTATATTTCATAGTCATAAATTCTGCATGGCTTTGTGTTACCTCATTTACTAGGATAACTTTTTTACCTTGATAATAATCTTCATTCTCTTTTCCAGCTTTTATTATAGGACCGAAGGTAAACAATCCTGGCTGCAAAAGACTTCCGTGAGTAAATATCGAGAAGTTTGTAGAAGATGGATACAGAGTATTATACTCCCAATATCCTTCAATTTTCTTCATTACAGGATATGCTCTCAAATCAATAATCATCTTTTTTGCTTTTATCTCTTGGGGAACTTTTCCACCAATGTTACTCCCCAAATATAAATACAAAATATCAGAAGGGAGAACTGTAACAAGTGGATGAGGCTTTTCGAAGATAGTAGATTCACGCATTCTATTCGGTAAACATTTGATTCTTGATTTTTCTACAACACCATTCCTTTCATAGTCTACATACAATAGTGCATCATTGGACCATAAAAGTTCATCAACAGCTATCCTTCTCAACAAAGAAGCTTCGTTAGAAGCTGATATGTATGGCGTGATACGTTTTATGATGGAATCTACCGCTTCACTGTTGATACGTAGAATCACATCTCCCGGCTGCAAAATTTGCTTCTCCTCCTTGAACTCGGATTTTAATTCATAATATTCTGTTACTACAGCTTTGCCTTCAATGAAACGTATCACAACGGGTACTAAATATTTTTTTGTTGGTCCGCCATAAATACCGGCATGAGTATCATGGATTTCTGCAATAAATCTTTTTAAAGCACTCTCGTAATCCATTCTGCTGGTAATTTCCAGAAATAAAGGTATATGATTCAATAATATCTCATTCCAATTGTCCTTAAGAAGATATTTGTAAGGAAAATAATATTGAATTGCATTCCATAACCGGAATAAAGATAAGAGCTGATAGTCAATATTCGGAAAAGTACATTTAGAATATCTTTCTTCGTGCTCAAATACTGCATTTCCCATATTTATCACCCCTAAATTCACATAATAACTTGCCGTATCCCTTTCTGCATCCCTAATTTCTTTTAACCTATCTGACAGTATCGTTCCCAAGTTACTTTTATCTTCTATCCAATCCAAATCAGGAAGTAATTTTATCGAATCCGACGCACACAGACTATAGATCCCATTCTTCTTTTTAAAATCAAATTGATCTATCCATTTTACTAAAACCTCATTCCGCTTTTCTTTTGAGGGAAGAGATACTAAAGAAGGCATTATACAAAGCAGTTCACGATCCCAATCATATTCTCCGGCACGTACCGATGGGTGATAGTATTTCATAAATCCCCAAACCTTACACAACAAAGCCAGATTCTCTACATCTGCATGGGTATATTCCCCTCCAGGCATTTCGGGCGACATATTATTATCCTTATGTAAAGAAATACAAGAACAACAACACCATACAAATGACACGATCAACAAGAATCTGGACATAGTACTAAATTTTAATTAGTTAAGCATTAACGATAGCTGCAAATGTAACCGAAGTTTTATTAGAACACAAACAATATTGTACAGAAAAACAACAATGTTATTAAGCTATACTCATTTAAGGATAGCCACAGACTAATCCGTATGCATTTTCACCAATAATTATCCAAGATTTGAACGATTTTTTTGTTCACTTTCAAAAGTTTTATTCCACACCTAAAAAGACAGCCTATCATTTGCTTTTGCTACTAATTCTTCCTAATATTGTCCTATACTAATGAAAACTAATACACATAAAATGAATCCCCCATGAAAAAAATCGTTCTTTTGATAACCATACAAATCCTGTGCATGCATTCATTCGTCGTGAATGCGCAGCGTATATTTTCCACCTCCTATACAATGGATGATGGACTGGCAGCCAACAGAGTATACAGCATTTTGCAAGATTCATGCGGATTCATGTGGTTCGGTACCGATGATGGATTAAGCAGATTCGACGGTATTGCATTCAAGAACTACTATCTATCAGAATATATCAACGCAACAACCAGCAACAGCGTCAAGAAAATATTTATCGACCGCAGGGGCAGAATGTGGATAGGATTGGATACCGGAATTGTCATTTACGACTCGAAAACAGACACTTTCCAACCTTTCCATGCCAAAACTGAAACTGGAGAAATGATACAAACCTACGTCACCGATATGATAGAAGACAGTGACGGAGAAGTATGGATTGCAACGAGTGGAGAAGGGCTTTACCGTTTTTCTCCATCTGATAAAGTCAGGCTTAGAGTATACCGGAATATTCCCGGAAAGATTAATAGCATCTCCCAAAACATTATCATGACATTGCAGCAAGACAGTAAACAAAACATTTGGATAGGAACCTATTCGGAAGGATTATGCTGCTTTGATAAACAGAAAAACACGTTCGTCACTTACAAAAAGAGCAATCACCCTAATAGTTTATCAGATAATTCCATTCAGAAAGTGTTTGAAGACTCACACGGCAATTTATGGATAGGAACTTTTCAGAACGGGCTCGACCTGTTCAATCCAGTGACTAAAACTTTCACCAACTACCGGGACAGAAGTCCAAACAACCTATTATATCATATCCACGACATTAAAGAATACAGACCTGGCGAGTTGTTCATTTCATCCGACAACGGTATGGGAATTTTTAAAGCAGACAAAGGAGAAATTATACAATCCGACAATCCGAATCTGAAAATAAGAACCGGAGCCAATAAGTTTATATATACCATCTATATGGATAAGGAAGAAAGCCTCTGGCTGGGCTCCTATTTCGATGGAATCAAATTCTATTCGGCATTTCAGAATAATTTCAAATATTATAGCTGTTCATCATCGTCCACGCCACAATCAGGAAAAGTAATCAATGTTATCAAAGAAGACAAAGATGATAAATACTGGATAGGTACGGATGACAATGGCATTTTCCGATTTGATGCCAAAACTCAAGAAATTACCCCTTTCCGGGATGCAGCTAGTATAGGCACAACTTACTATTGTATACACGATCTGCTGGTAGACGGAGATAAACTATATGCCGCCACTTATGGAAGAGGTTTGGAGGTGATTAATTTAAAAACAGGAAAAGTGGAAAGTTTTCTCGATAATCCGGAAGATTCAACATCTATCCCCTCCTCACGGGTATTCACTCTATATAAAGCCAGTAATGGATGTATTTACGTGGGCACTTCTGCAGGATTCTGTTACTATAACCCCGAAAAAAACAATTTCATCAGAATTGGTTCTTTTACAGGCAAAATATCGGATATCATTGAAGATTATTTCGGAAGAATATGGATAGGAACAAGCATCAGTGGATTATATTCATACAATGTCAGAACCCAAAAGATAACATCTTATCAACGTTCAGACCATCCGAATTCACTAACAAAGAATGTAATCACCACGCTAGCTATCGACAACAAGAAACGACTATGGGTGGGAACTTATGGGCAAGGACTTTGTAGATATAATGATGAAACAGATGATTTTACCAGATACGACTACCTAAAGTTGCCGAATAAAATCATCACTTCCATTATCCCTAAAGGAGACTTATTATGGATTAGTACCAATAAGGGACTTGCTGTATACAATCCGGATACAGAATATCTAAAAACCTATTCGAAATCAAACGGACTATACAATGAACAATTCACACCATGTTCAGGCTTTGAATCTTCTGACGGTAGACTATTTTTGGGTTCGACAGACGGTTTCTGTTATTTCTTCCCGCAAGACTTAAGAGAAAATACATACAATCCACCTGTCGTCCTCACTAATATGACCATTTTCGGAAAAGACATACAGGCCGATACATCCCATTCACCCATTCGCCAATCCATAGGATATACAGATGAGATTGTGTTGAAATATAACCAGTCCATGATCGGATTCGATTTTGCCGCACTAAGCTACATTGCTCCCAAAGAGAATGATTATCAATATATGCTGGAAGGTCTGGATAGCGAATGGCAGTTCACTAAAGGAAGTAACAACCATCTTTCCTATGCAAACTTACCCGTCGGTGAATATGTATTAAGGATCAAGGGAACGAACAGCGATAAACTATGGAGCAGTAATGAAGTACAGCTAAAAATCAAGGTGCTGCCTCCATTCTTCCGGTCGCAACTGGCTTATCTGATCTATGCCCTCGTCCTGTTAATTGCGATTATGTTAACCGTATGGTATTACGTAAAACGTACGGAGAAACATCAGAAAGAACGCATCAAGAGGCTGAACGATGAAAAAGAAAAAGAGCTCTATAACTCCAAAATAGATTTCTTCACTAACATTGCCCATGAGATTCGAACTCCTTTGAGCCTTATTATCGGCCCATTGGAATACCTGATGAAAACTTCAAGTATCAACAATGTGTATGGGGAATACCTAAGTATTATTGAACAGAATTACAAACGCTTGTATGCGCTTGTCACCCAATTGCTGGATTTCCGCAAAGTAGATACGGGATCTTATAAACTATCGTACGACTGTTACCGGATTAAAGAAATAATATGCAAAGTAAGCTGCATTTTTGAATTATCTGCCAGACAAAAGAAAGTGGCGATTGACACTTCCTCTATCCCGGAAGAACTGAGCATCGTCATAGATGAAGAAGCTTTTACCAAGATTATCAGCAATCTACTAAGCAATGCCTTGAAATATGCCAAAAGCACGATTCGTATTACGACTATAGAAAAGGATTCCGAGATAGTAGTCACAGTGACCGATGACGGTATAGGCATCACCGATCAAGAAAAGACTAAAATATTCGACGCATTCTATCAGGTTAAGAACAACAGTGAAATAAATAAACTGGGCATTGGTATCGGGCTTCACATGACACGCTCACTCGTCCAATTGATGAACGGAAAGATCGAAGTCAGCGATAGGGAAGACGGTGAAAACGGTGTTTCTATTTCTGTATATTTCCCCAAACAAGCGGCCATCACTGCTTTGCCACAAGTGGCCAAACGAGTGGAAGATACGATTATTCCAGAAAACAGCATAGAAGAAAATGAACTGGAAAGCACTCTTCCCAGTGAACCGTTGAAAAAACAATATGCCATTATGGTTGTGGACGACAACCCGGAGATTCTGGATTTCCTTTCCAAAATTCTGTCCGAGGAATATTTTGTCATATCGGCTTCGAGTGGAGAGGAAGCGTTGCAAATCCTTGAAAAGAATAACATTGACCTCATCATCAGTGATGTGATGATGGAGGAAATGGACGGGTTCGAACTCTGTGGGAAAATTAAAAGTAACATCAATATTTCCCATGTTCCTGTCATTCTGCTGACAGCCAAAACGGATACAGAAAGTAAAATCAAAGGACTGGAAGCCGGTGCGGATGCATATATAGAGAAACCATTCTCACCTTTCCACCTGAAAGCACAATTGCTGAACTTACTCAAGAAAAGGGAAAGTCAGCAGAAAACGTATGCCTCTACTCCGTTGTCCGATCTGCACTCCGCTGTCCACAATAAACTGGATGAAGAATTTATGAATAAATGTACCGAAATCATCCAGAATAATATTGAGGACTCCGAATTTTCGGTAAATACACTGGCACAGGAACTGGGAATGAGCCGTACCTCTGTATTTACCAAAATCAAAGGCATTATTGGCATGACTCCCAATGATTTCATCAAGGTCACTCGATTAAAGAAAGCCTGCAAAATGATGGTGGAGGGAGAATATAGGGTTACCGAAATAGGATTCCTCGTCGGGTTCAGTTCTTCTTCCTACTTTGCCAAATGTTTTCAGAAACAATTTGGAATGTTACCGACAGAGTTTCTCAAAAAAATAAAGGAAGACCCCTCATCCGCAACAAAATAAGCCGGCAAGCATCCTCCCTTTAAGCTAAATCTTAAGATTTACAGATGTAAAAGTTAACATCAACATTGGTAAATCTTAAGATTTTATTAAATTCTCCTTATAATATAAGGTAAGGAGAATCTTTTTTTTTACTTTTGTCCCCGAATATTGTGGTACAAGCCATTATAA